>JAABUK010002714.1_pt1 | contig 31354 bp, 29 predicted proteins | sample 5559141 | NCBI WGS metagenome assembly JAABUK01 (sample SAMN10711869, study PRJNA513367) | rock metagenome | isolation source: Antarctica rocks | place: Antarctica: Victoria Land, Pudding Butte nord | collected 2016-01-03
GACGAAGAAGGAGGGGTGGCGGCCGGGAAGGGGAGTAGGACGAAGATTTGGAGGAAGGGGAAGGGGAGTGAGGAGATGGCTAGGAGGGATAGGGTGGAGAGGAGGAAGGGGAAGGACAAGGACAAGGAGAGATCTGGGGGTGGGAAGCGAGCGGGTAATAGTAAGCTTGGGAGGAGTGCGATGAAGAAGAGAGGGAAGGGAAGATAAAGTAGAATGATCAGGTTGGGTTGACTAACCAAACCCAGTGAAGAATTTGATGTGCCGCTCCACACTTTTTCTTTTCTTTGCAGGACTTTTTGTTTTGATATATTTGCTACTATATGGCAATTTTATCCGGGTGGGAATGCCGGATCAGAGCAAGTTCTTGGGCGTGTGAACTGCAGAGCAGATTGAATCCATATAATGCTGTCGCTGACGCTGACGCTGGTATATTGACAGATAGCCGCCTGGTGAAACACGTAGATGGCATGCAGAACTTTTTGTGATGGGGACCAAGGACAGCCACAATACTCGCAATCAGAGCACCTCCCATGCAAAAGAACCCTCGGCTTATTCCGTCCCATTCGGCACCTCATTTTCCTTCCCACCCGCAGCCATACCAGCAGCGCCTGCCGCCGCCACCTCCTCCGCCTTCTCCTCCAGTTTCTGGATATCGACCTTCTGCTGCTCGATGCTCTCTCTAAAAGTCGCCTGTGCGGCCTTGGGACTGGACATCGGACTCGATGTGCTGAGTTTCTCTAGGGCTTCGATCTCGGATGGGGTGAAGGTGTCCGTTCTTTTGGGGCGGAAGGGGACGGGCGTGCTGGCTCGGGAGGTGAGGAACTATGGATACATGGGTCAGATATGCCGTGTGGGATGTGGGTTGCTAATGGCTATGGCGATACTTACCGAGCTCGCGGCACTAAGCAGCGCAATCAGACTCGCTTGTACCACGTCTTCGTGGATGCCTACACCCCAGACTTTGAGGCCTGGACTACCGCTCGCGGTGCATTCGATATAAGTGGCGGCTTTGACGTCTCTTCCACCGCCGATGGCATGCTCTTTGTAGTCGGCCACATCGAGGTCGATGCCCAGAGAGTGCAATGCGTTTGCCAAAGATGAAATCGCGCCATTTCCTACACCGACGATAGGGTGTTGTGCTCCGTCGACGGCGATTATGCCGGCAAATTGTCGTTTTGATGTTGAAGTGTTCGTTGCCGGTACGGTCTGGCCTTGAGGTGATGTTCCCAGCATTGCACCTGTGCCACTTTCGCTTGATAGTGAGCTCCTTACGGCGGTAATATTGTAGTCGACGAGCGTAAATCTCGGGTTCTTCTTCAGATGATACGCCTCCTCGAACAGAGCTTGAATTTCTCTCGGAAGCAATTCTCGCCCCTTTCGGTCTGCCGCTTTCTGCACGATCTTGCTGAATGCAATTTGAAGACCTCGTGGCAGATCTAGCTCAAGAGCGCGTTGAATGATCCACGCCACGCCGCCTTTTCCACTTTGGGAATTGACTCTGATGATGGCTTCGTAGGTTCTGCCGATGTCTTGTGGATCTAATGGCAGGTATGGCATCTGCCATGGATCTGTCGACTTCGCGCCTGAGGCATTGCGCACATTGAATCCTTTCTTGATGGCATCTTGGTGGCTGCCGGAGAACGCGCAGACCACCAGCTGTCCGCCATAAGGCCACCTTTCGTTGACCGGAATCTTTGTGCTTTCCTCGCAGACTCGAATGACTGAGTTGATGTCGCTGAAGTCGATGTTTGGCCATATTCCCTGCGTGTATAGATTCAGAGCTAGGGTTACCAGGTCAACGTTTCCAGTTCTTTCACCATTGCCGAACAGGGTCCCCTCCACTCGCTCTGCTCCGGCCATTTGTGCTAATTCTGCTGCCGCTATAGCACATCCTCGATCATTGTGGGGATGGACCGAGACGCAGAATTTCTTTCGCTCTGTCATGTTCGTGCAAAAGTATTCAATTTGATCTGCATATACATTGGGAGTAGCCATCTCGACCGTAGCTGGGAGATTAAATATCAATGGTGCTTCCTCTGTAGGTTCCCAGGCAGTCTTGACAGCTTCACATATCTTGACGACAAATTCAGGAGACGAATCGGAGAAAGTCTCAGGGGAAAACTCGTATAACCACTCCGTTTTGGCATAGGGCGAATCTTTGGGCGCATCTTTCGTTAAGCTCCGAGCAAGCGTCGTACATTTAACTGCCAGGGCGATGCTCTCTTCCTCCGACATGCCGAAGACTATTTTTCGGAAACATTCGCTCGTTGCAAGGTATAAATGTAAAATCGCTTTATTTGCACCCTTCAAAGATTCCACCGTTCGTCGTATGAAATCTTCTCGGCAGGGAGATAAAACTTGCAAATACACATCATTGGGTACCGCACCGGGTGTCTCCAGTAAGGATCTCGTGAAGTCGAAATCGGTTTGTGATGCTGATGGAAAAGAGACTTCGATTTCCTTGTAGCCGAGCCCTACAAGCATTGTGAAGAAGCGGAACTTTTGTTCGCCATCCTATGTATGAGCGGATCAGCTCGGTATTCCAATTGAAGCTGTTCTGGAGCTGAGGTCTGCAGTACCATTGGGTCCACCAAGCTCTGATTTCCATCTCGCAAATCTGTTGCAAGCCATCTTGGTGGTTTGTCATTCGTTCTGGATGGCCATTGCCTGTTTGGTAGGTCAAGAGGCTTGAATTGCCTGTATTTCGTCCATGGCTCCCGTAACCTGGTCACGCTCTTGTCAGCTCTGGCATCGGACACCTGTAACCGTGGAGTGGACAAACATAGGCATTGACACGGGAAGACCGTATGTCTTTAAAGCTTCTGCTATCGATGAGTGCTCACGACACGCAAGAAAGCGGCAATCCGGTACAAAGGACGATTTAACAGCTATAAGTAATCAACGAGGAGAGCTTTTTCGCAAACAATTCTTAGGTTGAAGGGCGCAGAAGCAAAAAGGTCATAAGCTTCCAAACCCGTGAGTCAAGGTTAGAGAGGACCCTGCAGTTCGTGTGAAGCTCGGCACGCAGGCACATTTTTAGGGAGGGAGCTAAGCGACCTAATTCACTTGACTGGAGCAACAACACCTGGCTTCTTCAGTCAGCACGCTTGATGAAGATCTCTGGCCAGATTGCTCTAGACCAAGCTGTGCGACCAGTATCATTACCAGGAAATGGGCACAACGTTGGTCGTAGCCATCAATGATGAAGCTGAACAGATGGTATCTGTGGGCATTCGGTCTAGGTGGGCTCCCACCTCAGACCTGTCTAGGAGCAACTGCTGACATTGATGCTGTCCAGCTATCATTTCCACGCCAAATCTCACGCGAGCGCAACAAGAAGGGGGGTATGAGGTGACTGAAACTCGATGGCAGCCACCAACAGAGCCACCGGGGCAGGACTTTGTTCCTTCCACGGAACAACGGAGGGAGTTTGATAGCCTGCGAGGTGGGTTTAAGAGTCAAGAGTGGCAAAGCTGCAAACTGACATTTCTAATGAGGACACGACATAGTTCAGGCTACATGGCATCGTCTACGAGACGCGGACGATACACTGAGGGGCAGTTCGAAATCACCCGAGCCACATGGATTTCTGGGAAGTGCATGGCATTATGCAAAGATTGTTTTTCGACTACTGTTCATGAATGGCCCCCGAAGAGACCATGCCATCTCCGACAGCCATTTGCCAGTGATCAGTGGAAGTCTTGCCAGAAGCGTCAACCTCCTTAAGCATGCGGCTGCCCTCGATGATGCAGATGCTATGTTTCTACTTGCTGATATGAGCTTCTATGGCAACTTCTCTTACCCAAGGGACTACGGGCAAGCCTTCAACTTTTATCATCGGCTCGCATCCTCAACTGGCAACAGTACTGCTCAATATATGCTGGGCTTCATGTATGCGACTGGCGTTGGTGCTGCTGTCGAGCGCGACCAAGCTAAAGCCTTGCTCTATCATACTTTCGCCGCTGAGCAGGGAAACATCAGATCCGAGATGACAATCGGCTTTCGGCAACACACGGGAATTGGCACAGCCAGAAATTGTGACAAAGCTGCACATTTTTACAAGAGAGTTGCGGATAAGGCAATGGCCTATTGGAGGTCAGGGCTACCAGGTGGTCGAAACTTGGTAAAGGAGTCCTATCGTTGGGCCGATGAGGCTGGAGGCGTCTACGGTGAAGGTGCCAGTGTGTCTAGTTCTGGTTTCAATGCCAATCGGGACAGAAACAGTCACGCCAGCACAGACGATATTATGGAATATCTCGATATGCTAGCAAGGAAAGGAGATTTGAAAGCAACATTCAGCCTGGCAAAGATGTATTATGATGGTTCTAGGAATACGAAAAGCAATCTAAGAAAAGCGCAACGACTCTTCATGAAGATCGCTCGGCAGTACTGGGACAAACATGGCAAAATCATTTCCGGTGGACCAAAAGGAATTGACAAGATTGCTGCAAAAGCCGCCGCACACATTGGCCGCATGTTCTTACGAGGTGAAGGTTGGGCGCAGAGTTATGAGAAAGCTGCCACCTGGTTCCGACGTGGTATTGCCAACGGAGATCCCCTCTGCCAGTATCTAATGGGGATTATGTATCGGGATGGCCTCGGCGTTCCAAAAGACTCCTTGAAGGCAGCCAGCTACTTCAGGGCAGCAGCTGATGAAGACCTGGCACCTGCACAGTCAAATCTCGGCGTTCTTTTTCTTGACCAAGGAGAGTTGGAGACTGCAGGCCGATATTTCGAGCTTGCCGCACGTCATGGCTATGTGGAAGCATTTTACTATCTCGCGGAGCTCACCAATAGAGGCATCGGTCGAGAACGACATTGCGGCATGGCGACAACATATTACAAGATCGTGGCTGAAAGTGTCGAGGAGATCCACTCCTCTTTTACTGAAGCAAATCAAGCATTCGAGCATGGAGATCTGGAGACCGCTGTCGTGGCATCAATGATGGCAGCGGAACAAGGCTACGAAAACGCCCAAGCTAACGCAGCTTACTTGGTTGATGAGCAGACGCCAATGCTGGAAATACCCACGGTTCCAATAATCAGCTCCGCCATCAAGCGGCCAGCGTCGAAAATTCGGAACGCAGCACTTGCGCTCATCTACTGGACCCGCTCTGCCAAGCAGGCGAACATTGATTCTCTCCTGAAAATGGGCGATTACTATGTATCAGGTTTTGGAATCTCAGCTCCAGATCCCGACAAGGCAAGCACTTGTTACCACACCGCTGCAGAGGCTCACCATTCGGCACAGGCGCTCTGGAACCTGGGTTGGATGCACGAAAATGGCATAGCCGCGGAACAGGATTTCCACATGGCGAAACGATACTATGACTTGGCTTTGGAAACAAATTCAGAAGCATATCTGCCCGTCAAGCTGGCGCTAATCAAGCTCCGAGCGCGAAGTTGTTGGAACACGCTCACGAGGGGCAAAGTCAATAGCATCCAAGCAGAACCGGCTCAGGCCAAGAAATCTCGTACATTATCGGAATGGATCGCGCAGTTCTTGGAGTATGCGGATGAAGATCTGGACGAAGGTGAAGGGGCGTCGCTTGATGATCTGGAACTTGAATCCGCCGCTTTTGGTAACGATGCTATGCCCGGAGGCGATGGATCATATTATGAGGAAGTGGACGATGGGTTGCTGGAGACACTGATTATCATCGGCATAGCGGCTACGCTGGCATTCCTGGTATACTACCGCCAGCAACGTCAGTTACAGCAGAGGAGGGCGGCGGAGGGCGGCAGGATCGTGCAGAATGCTCCTGGCGCTGCAGCTCCCGGCCAGCCAGCTGTGCCGCAGCCTACAGCCGCAGCGGGCGGACCACAGCAGCAAGCAGACCCGCAGCAAGGCAGGGCAGAAGCAGATGGAGGGTTCTTCCCGAATCCGGGAGACCCAGATTATGCTGCTTGGGCTGCAGGTGGTATAGGTCATTAACATCGCAGATACGGTCTGACTGGCTGGATTTTCATTCTTTCCAAAAACTGTTGTTCAAGCCGCTCTTCAAAATCTCGCCCACCATGCAAAAAACAGATTTCCGGTTCCCCTTGCATCTATCGTGAATTCATGCGGAGCACGACCCCCTATCCCGTATGATCCGCCAAACGAGAACCTACTTCCTCCTTATTCTCCCTATTCCGGGCCTACAATCAGCGAAATCACACCATCCTGAATGCTTCACCCCGAAAAAGGACTTGAAGGGCAGACAATTCGACGGCGTGCTCACAGGTATCTTGGATAGTCGTGTCCACACCGTCAAACCACCAAAGCTGAAGAAGGTTGCAATACCAATTCCGTCGAGAATCCCGTTTTTGGGGGATCTTTGAAAAGCTATCATGTAGATGTGGACATGCGGAGGGGCATCAGCAGATCAACGCGAAATGTAAGAGTCAAATTTCACGGATTCCTTGAGAGAAGTCTTCTTAGTCAGTGAGGGTTAGGAAGACGACAACAGTAGATCGGGCGAAACATGGAATATATGACTTATGGAGTCAAATCTCACAAGAAATTTATGAGAACTCTTTCGGTAAGTGAGCACCCAGAGGGCACCATTACGTCGACTGGATTGATCTGTGGGTCGCATGATTGTGAACACATGAACGAGAAATCGGAGATGGAAGAAGGAGTTATTCACTCCAGCGTTCCATTTTCATACATGCTCATCCAGGCCCGGCCCGGCCCACCGGCCAATCATTATTCCGTACATGCCCAGTTAAGAAATACACTGTTTGGGCGAATTTTCAGCTCCTACCCCCAGCTCCAGCTCCACCCCCACCCCCACCTCCTTTCCTCCTCCCAACCCCAACCAGGCAACCGCTCACTTGAGCAGCACCCCAATCAGCACCAGCGCGACAGCAATCACAGCGACGATAGGCACGGTCGCCCATCTCGCCCTCACAATCTCTTTCTGATGGAACGTCTGCACAGCCCCCTTGGTGTACTCTCTTATCATATCATCACGTACGTGGCCGAGATCCCAGGCGACCAAGAAGACCAGGAAAGGCCAACCAAGAACAGAGATGAAGAGCAGGAGAATGAGTCGTCTGCCCATCTCACGCTGGATCTTGACGTCGTCCTTGGGGATGCGCTTGGTAAGATGTGGAGTGTGAGAGAATTCCCAACGGGAGTGCACTTCGCAGTAGGCTTGTTCGAAAATGCGGCCATCACGTTCAAAGACGGTGCCTCGTTTGGCTTTGGGACGGTTGGAGACCGTGCCGTCTTTGTTGCGGAAGAAGGCCTTGAGCATCTGGTTGTTGACGGGGAAGGTGGGACACTTCTTCTTGAGGATGTTCATGTCATCGTTGGCCATGAACATGCGAGAAGTAATTTGTTCGTCGGTGCTGAAACGAGACAAAGGTTCGTTGGAAGTCAAATCAAAGCTGTTGCGTGGTGGCAAGCTACAGTAGCGTTAGCAGGGGAAAAAAGAGCAGCATGAGAGACACGCTTACTCCGGCAAAGGGTTTGCAGCGCGATAAGGCTTCGTAGCACCAATGAGCTCTTCAGGGATATGCGCCTGGGGAGGCGCGACTTGTTGCATGCCAGGAACACGAACAATGCCACCTGTGCCACAGCCCATCTCCTCACGGATGCGTTGGTATCGTCGTGATTCTGACATAATAACTAGATAAAATCAGCTCAGTAGTTCAATCGATGCGAAGCAGTCATACCTCTTGGACTTCCTGTCAAATAGGTTTTTGCTCTCTTGATGGATCCCCTCGAGTATGATTTGGCGGACTTAGGTGTGTGAGGTGAATTCGGGTTCAGAATGCTGGTCCCATCCACGGCGAGATTAGCAGGGTAAACAGTCGAATAAGACCCATCCACGGATCTGTCAGAAATCGCGTCTTGCGTGGCGAAAGGATTTTGTAGATGATTTTTAGTTTTCTCAGAACTTGGCTTCTGAATTTGTTTGAGGAGGGAACGAGAAGAGTCGGCATAAACAGCCTGACGTTTGGCTCTGCGTTTGTCTTTGAGTTCATTCAACTCAAATGAGGCACCAGGATTTTGAACATCAACAGATGGAGGTGAAGAGCTAAAGGGATTCTGGTGTTCGTGGCTGAGAGGTGTTGGGTGACGATAAGTGGGAGAATTTTCTCTTCTGCGTTGATATTGTGGGGTTGCAGGAAATGTCAACGCCGGTGTCGACGAGAATGTCCTATTTAGCTTGAGGTCAAGAGCCGCTTCAGCACACGGAGGTGCGTACCTAGGTACTGTTGCTGGTTCTTGAACACCTGAGATATAACCACTGCGTTGATGGATGACAGCCTTGGTTGGGGGAGTGATCATCACTAGTTTTGATCTCAATGGATCCCACGGTGATGTTGCTGCTCTGTCGTCTCGTGTGCTTTCGATGCTGGACACATTTGCAAGACTGCTTCCTGAAGTGTCACGTCCGATTGATGCTTTGGTTCGCAGCTTACTGGGCATCCCGCTTTCTCCCACCGTCTCCCACTCTCCACCCTCATTTTCATCTCCCTCCGTGAACAGATCGTCTTCCGCACCATCTTCCACGCTTCTGATGACCCTTTTACCCTTTGCAATGGCACTCAACCGTGCAGCGTCAGCGCTTTCACGGCCAATTAACAATGCTAGAGAGCTTTCGTCCATGTACAATCCTGGTCTGAATGGACCATCGCTGAGGGAGACTTCAAGACTGACTCCCCGACTCGATGAGCTTTGAGGACCACCATGGTCCGGAACAGGTCCTGTCTGGAGATCGTGAGTTACGCGCGCAACTTCTTTACACTTCTTGTCATTAAGATCAACCGGCTCCCGAAACTCTGTTGGTCCCTCCTCAAATGGATTAGTTCTGAGCTGCTCTGATACTCGGCGAGCGCCAGCTTTCACAAGCTCATCAAGCGCAGCCGGCCGTCGCTCAGCAGTCGGTGGGTGATACACTGCATCCGTAAGAAGATAGTCATCACCATACGATTCATCACCAGGTGGCACATCCACACCTTTGCTAGGCAGGTCCCATGGTTGACCAAGGTTCGATTTTTGCAGCTGCTTCAATTCTCTAGCAGAGAGGTCACGGAAGCTGGCTTTGCCCTTGTTGCCCATCCAGGAGAATTCGCTGTTGAGTCGCTCTCCTAAGCTGCCAACAGTCTGATAAGGCCCCCCGGAACCTGGTTGTTCTGCATGAGCTCCTTCACCACCTGTCTGCGTCAAGTTTAGCAGCTTCTCCGTGTTTTCATACAAAGAAGCTTCTGACAAGGTGTCACCAATGAGACCTTTGGCAGCAATGTAAGATGGGTCGGGAGGGAGTGGAACGGTCGGTGCTTGCCCAGCTGGAGAAGATCCTGGTCTTCCGCTGGCGAATTCAAGCATGCCTTGTCCGCAGCCAACAATATCGAGAGAGCTTCGAACTTCAACATCTCGACCAGCCTCGGTGCCTTTTCCGTTAGAGTCTGACTCATCGCCGTACCTCTTCACAATGCTTCCAATTGTGCTGGACTTCTCCACTCTACCACTCGCGCCATGCAGATTCGGCTGCGTAGTGTCAAGGCCTCTATCCTCGCCCAGTCGTCGAGGGCTGCCGATATCGAAGATTGAAATAGAATCACGCACTACTAAGCGGTCCGGTCTTGTCGCCTCATCAGAGACCGGCGAGACGCTAATCGGCCTCGAGAAGTCAGTTCTGCGCTTCGATTTGGGGCTTCTAGGCTGTCGTGACTTGTGTCTGTAGTGCGGTGCAGCTACAGATCCAGGTAGTATGGCGTAAGGAGGAGCTCGAGGAATATGAGTAGGAAGAGAGAGATCAGCAAACGGAATATTCGCTGCGGACATTCCAGACGATGCTTTTGCAGTATTCACCGCGTCCACTTCATTTGACATCCCTGAGAAATTCCGAGCAGGCGAAAGGATACCCTGATACGCGGATTGGTAATCATCGAAAATCGATCTTGGTGGTGTGTCGGTACGTCGGCCCGCCGTGGCTTCCTGTGCCTGGTTTTCACTGGACTCAGAAGCCATGCTTGGAGGAGACCAGTATGATAGCAAAGGCACGACCTCCGAGAGCTCTCCAAGGTGCTCAGCAGAGCATCGAATTGAGCTCCTTGACGCAAGACCCGAAGCTGGTTGAAAGTCGAGATTGTGAAAAATCTGGTCTTGAGCGCGGGTTGATGTGTTGTCCGGATAATTGCACGAGAATTGAGCCTGTCCCTGTTCTGATCCAAAGGCAGATGTCTGATTCTGTCTGTGCTGACCAGCCTGAATGAGCAAAGGCGTCGGTAGTGGTCAGCCATCTAATGATTGAGTGGTAATTCGCAACCAGAGAATATTACTTACAATTCCTCGCCTCTGGGAGCAAGATGCTGCCAATTCGCTCAAGCAGAAATAGCGAGATTCTGTGGGAGATAAAAAGGTGTTTGCTGGAAGTGTGGTCAATCATCATGTGCTTCGCCGCTGCGCAACACAAATTGAAAAGTTGGAGCTCACCTTTTGCTCTAGCACGCAAGTGGTGCCTGATCTGGTCACGATAAGAGGAGACTGCAGATATTTCACTGCCTGAGAGCTCAGGAGGTGGTAGTCTCCTCGACGGCTGAGGCGTCGGACTTGTGTCTGCGTACCTCGCAGGATGAGAGATATCTTCGCGTGTCTTACCAGGAGGTGCAAACGGTGTTGACACAGCCTGAGGAGATCCTTGCAATGACGACTCCTCCAGCCCTCGAAGAACACTCTCCAGGTGGGCAAGGAATGGTGCGGATGACGGATACGAGAAATGAGTTTGTGGTAAGAAGGACGGATTAGTGGAGCGCGCTTGTGGTGGAATCGAGGAGAGAAATTGCGAAGACCTGTGTTGTGAGTTCAAGATCACTGACGCAGCATCACCAGAATTGACCACGCCTGCAAACGCGATCCCATCCACCCTGCGCTCTCTAATTTCCCCCATGATCCTTATTGTCGATTCCACCATGCGGAACGCCATGCTACAGTCAATGTCTCCCGTGTCGAAACTACAGCCATCTCCGCAGAAGCCTGTCAGGGAAGCCATCGTTCACCCCAAAGAGGAACCACTCTGCACGATATCGCGGACGATATCCAGAGGCGAAGAGCTCTCGCAATGAGAATTTCTCCAAAAAGGCCGCGCGCAACAGTAAAGCAGTACCCAAGAAAAGACAGCTGACTTAGGTAACCAAGAGTAATTGCTTCGGCAAGCTCTCCAGCGATCTCGAAGCTTTCATATCCAGAAATGGCAGAAGCGAGCACCAATTAGTCCGGAGAGCACAATTGGAGCGATGTGCAGCATCAGACTGTTGCTGGAATGCGATCTCAAAGGTGTCGAGGAGGACAAGCAGCGTAGCTTTACACCGTCCTCCACATGGCAAGGGCACATGCGGACACAGTCGACTCCAGGAGGTCGTACCTACCTTCATGATACAGCATGGGAAACCCGTCTGGGATCGCAAGAGCATGTAGGTTGCGGTTCCCCAAGTAGACCTCCTTCAGGTTCCAGTCCTCAACCATTGTCCTTGTTGCACCTTAAGTGGCTCCATGAACCCGTTGGTTATGCGAACTTATCCCTGGCACGAAGTCGTTACAGAGATTGGATTTCGAGCTGGCCTACTCATTTTATATTAGCCTCTTGCCAACAGGTCACCCATGCCAACAGCAAGATCAACTGCCATGAGATGACGATGAGGCTCATCCGGATCCATGCCGAAGCTGTGTGGATTTGTTAGGCGAATCTAAAGCTGATAACCCGTTCTTTTCAAGCCCAGGTAAAGAAATGTCGTTGGATGGAATCCGTCACAATGCAAATGAACACCTGAAGATGTCACGATGAGCTTGCAAGTGAGAAGCTCAGCCCACGACCAGCATTCGAGTGTTTTGTGGAGCTTCAATTGGTATGGCAAAGCTGAGTGAAGTTGGGAGAAAAGCCGGACGGCTTGGTCCGTGCTTACGTAACTGGAACGAAGTTACGCCGAATCGAGAAGTGACTAATTTATGGATCTTTTCGATGTTGGAGCTCGCCGATTGGCTGGCGAGAAAAGGTATTTGCTGTGGCCTTGAATGTATAAGGGATCAGAAGCAAGCATTTGTAATTCGTCCACAATTGAGTTCAGCTCGGCTCCGCAGCATTCCAAGATTGACTACACGATATAGGAACAGGCAGCAAGGCTCCGTGACCACGAAGTGTCGTGACAGGCACTCAAGTCCTAGGAGCTTAGAGTAAGGGTAATCCAGGCCGACTTCCTCTGATCATAAAGATCTGCATCGTCTGAATGATGCACTATGCAAGATCAGCCTCTTCCTGTTTTACTGAGCTTCACAGCACATCACCTTGGAACTCATGTAAACAGGACGGCAGACACTTAAACGTTGAATTTCTCTGCTCATCTATTACCTCTCTTACCACCCCTCTTGTTCCTCTCAGAATGCGCTTTGAGTACTCGACCGGTCTCAACGAGACTCCGCTTACCCTTCCGCTTTGCTTTACCCAATGTCATCAGAAAATTCTTCTTGCGAGCCTTTTCCTTGTTCGTGGTGCTCTTGCCTTCGTCCTGTTTGCGCTCCTTCTTCCTTGCTGCTTTGCTTTTGTGCTCAGTTCGATCCGTCTTGTGCTCCTCCTGAGCTGCAATCTTTTCCTCTCGTGAAATTCGTCCCTTGGAGAGTGCAGCCAATCCCTCAATCTCAGTGGCCGTGAGAGGATCATCCATGTGTCGATGAGAATTGGTGACTGCGGCAGATTGCGCTTTGGCGTGATGTACGTTATGGCCCCCTTTCTGGAGATGCAAGTTGACCGCAGCTTGGGCACGAAGCTCCTGAAGCTTGGCAAAGTCGCCAGGTGTAAGGATTCGAGTCGCTGCAAGGTTTGACCGTTTTGCTTCTGCTGTGCCTGGCACATCATTTTCTTTGTCTTCGATATCAACGTTGAATTTCACCCGTTTCTTCTCGGCGGGATTTTCATCATCGTCGCTGATCTTAATTTCTTCGTCACTTTCAACGTTTATCCAACCTCCGGAGTCGCCACTGTCATCATCTTCAACGTCCCAGGCGCCCCAGTCCTCATCTCTATCCTCCTCCTCCTCGTCGCTTGCATCCCCTGAAAGACCCTTCTCTAGCCTCTTTCTTTGTCGCTCTTCCTGTTTCCACTTTTCGAGAAGATCTAGGCCTTCAATCTCGCCGACTGGTATCTCACCGAAGGCTGGTTGCTTCTGCTGACCTGACCGAAGACCAATGGCAGCCTCCTTTCCCCGGTCGCGCTTCTTGAGCATTTCTGCTCCAACTTCTCTATATAAGCCGAGCAAACCTTTGGCCGCCATCATGACACCCTTGTCCTTGCTCTTTTTGTACATCACCAAATCTTGTAATAATGTATCATTCATGGCTAGCGGCTGGCGAACACAGATCTCCCTTATAGCATTGAGGCCAGAACATGCCACTTCTGCAGCAGCTGCTTCAGAGACAAACTCATTCGCGATCTTCTGTATCAAAGGCTCAAAGACATCTGGTGGCACAAGATTGTGGGCAGATTGAGCAAGACATGCCAGGAATGTAGTGACTGAAGGTTGCCGAGGGGTAAGGTATTTGAGAAAGTACGAGTAGAAGCTCAACACCGTGAGTTTGTGCAGTCCAATGAGGCGGGATACAAGTTGAAGGACGAGCAGTTTCTGCTCAAGATTCAACTGCGACTTGGTATTCTGTAGATGCTTAGAAAACAAGATCTCGGCAAAGCCTTGTGGATCATGAAGCAGATGCAGGGCAGAGAAATTGAGTGGATGTGGCTGATTCCTTTTTTTCTCTTTCCGCTTCAGGGCAGTTGTGGCTTTGGTCAATGCTTTGCTGGCTTTCTTACTCTTCTTGTTGATGCCCACTTGATGTCGAATCTTGCTTACATCAATCCCATCATCGTCACTACTGTCGTCTTCAAATTCTTCCCGCTCTTTATCTCCACCCAGGAAGAACCGAACCCCACCAACGATGACCTTCTCATTTTCTGCCAGTGCAGCTTCTTTCATGATTTCGACTGTCTTGGCATCCGTCCATATTTGTCGCCGCCAAAGTTCGCGAGTCAGTTTCACAGCCCAAAGTCCTTTGGACGACGTTCGATCAGATGTAAGAAGGTTGTAAAGGACTGTTTGAATGGTGCGATTAAATTTGTGGTTCGTCGATTTAGAATTGGAAGTCCGAAGATCACTGAGGATTTTCGTGAATAGTAACACCCGAAGGCTCTTGCTGGGTGTGGACGTAAGAACCGGGAAGAACGTTTGAAGTAAGCTTGCGACATGTTAGCGCCTCACGTCGCGAATTCAGCTCTGAGCCGTACGTTGTGGAATCAATGATGTCTTTTTTCCTCAAAAGCACAAGACTGCCAACAATTTTTTCTCGAAGCTCAGGCTCCAAGACAGAGTGATGTAGCGTCAGAATTTCGACAAGCTCTTGAGAAAAGCCCTTTGTGATCTTCGGGTAGCAATCGGCGACGTGCGACACAAAGTCTATCAGGTCTCTGAGTGAAAGGATGCCACTGTCTGTCGTCGAAGTGGGCGCCGCCATGAAGATCTCCCTATGGTTTTCATATTGAAAATACTGGCCGCGGAAGTCTTCAGTATATGATCTGGGACAGTCAGAAGGATCAGGCGGGCTTAGAAGAAGCGCTCACATTGGATCTCTCCTGATTTTGTGTTGGAGGTTTGGGCTGGAGACTCGTCAGATCATTTACGTCAAAATTGCCTTGTAGTACCCACAGGTCGGCATCAACCTTCTCAAGAGCACCAAGCTTTCGTTTCGGCATCGCAACAGGTTTGATTCGGTCGTTGTAATCTCTGTGCTTCGAAGAAGTTTGCCCATCAGTCCAGCGATGCTAAGGAAAATTAAGGTTATCGATAACATTCGCCAAGCTATACCAACGAACCGCAGGGATCCAAAGGCGAATTTGGTAACTTGCTAATTATGAGGATTCAGCAGTCTCGATCAGGTTGATCCTTGATCGCCGCCGAAATCAACGATGGCTCTATACTACGATGCAGCTGCTGTACTGTCGTCATCCTCCTCCTCCCTAGGATCACTACGATCACGCGTCTACGACAGCAACAACAACAACAACAACAACGCTATCATCAAGTCTCCTCCGCTTGTTTATGGTCTCATTACAGAATGCGCCAGATGGGATGTCGTTCTCTCAGAGGTCATTGAAAATTCTGGGATTATATCTCAAGAACCGAAAGTATGTCACGAGCCGTTCTAGCTAATATAGCTCTGCTGATTAACAAAGATGCCGTGGGATTAGCTAACTCCTCTCCTCGCTGTACTCCTCGTTCATGACCACCTTCTCTCTAAACGTGGCATCGCTTGTCCGCAGAACCATCCACTTCGACTTGCAACTGAGCGACACAAAGCACGCTTAGCTTCAGAGCTGACCAAAGCTCGACTTCGCCGAAAATGCGCAACGCTTGAAGCTCTCCGTTTACATGTCCTTGCGCAGAAGAATGATTCTGGGGGAAGCGGTCCGCAGCCTCGATGGATACGAATCAACAATCTGAAGACGAGTTTCGATGCAGAGATCAGGACGAGTCTCTCAGCCTTTACAGAACTTCCTACGCTGGAACAACTATGTACGAACGCAGCCGCTGTAAACGCATACGTGTGCGATCCAAATGTCCCTGATTTGCTGGCAACAAACGTGCCCACAAAAGAGATTGTCGATTCTGCCGCCTACAAAGCTGGCAAAATCATTTTACAGGACAAAGCTTCTTGTTTTCCTGCTCATCTCGCCTTAAATTCGGAGCCGAAGTTTTGTGTGCGCAGTGACAGGATTGGGCATGGTGACCTTCTCGATGCATGCGCCGCCCCAGGGAACAAGACTTCTCACACTGCTTCAATACTGGGAAATCAGTCCAGCAGGGTCACTGGGAAGGTAACTCGTGAACGCTTTGTGTTCGCCTGTGAACGTGACGCGAAACGGTCCGAGACATTGCAGAGCATGCTCCATCGTGCAGGTGCCAACAACACAGTCAAAGTCCTAGCAAAGCAAGACTTCCTGGCTCTAGATCCACAGGATCAGAGGTTCGGCAATGTCACACATCTGCTACTTGATCCGAGCTGTTCTGGCAGCGGCGTCGTGGGTAGAGAGGATGTTCCGACACTCGTTTTGCCAAAGAATCCGAGGAAGAGGAGGCCGGGCAATTTCAAGGTGCCGGGCGATAAAGCTACTGAAAATGGCGTGCTTGATCTTAATAAGAAGCGAAAAAGGGCCTCCTCGTCTCGAAATTCGACCCAGGAGGATGATGTGAATGCACCCCCAACCACATCACCGTCTATCGACGTCGACCGTTTACGAAAACTTTCGAACCTCCAAACACGAATCATCGAACATGCTTTTGCTTTCCCAACCGCCACGGTAGTGACCTACTCCACATGCAGTATCCACCCCATCGAGAACGAGATGGTCGCCTTACGAGCCTTGAAATCCCCGGTAGCCACAAGACGGTGCTGGCGTCTTCTGAGACGAGATGAACAACCTGATGGTCTTAGAATCTGGCCGCACAGAGCGGATGAGTTGGATGGAGATAGTCATGCAGAGGCTGTTGAGGGAGTCTGGGATGCGATGACGAAGGAGGAGAGGAAAGTCTTCAAAGAAGCTTGTATTAGATGTAAGCCAGGTGGTCCCGACGGCACGATGGGCTTCTTTGTCGTTGGGTTTGTGAGAGATCCAAGGAGAGAGGAAGACTCGCAAATAGGGCTCAGCGCAAGCAACGGCGTTGAAAAACATGATGAAGAATGGGAAGGTCTTAGTACAGACGAAGGCGGTTGAACTGGCCACAATCTTTGAGCTGAGTTCTGCGGCAGACCGGCCAGAATTACACGTTGAGTGTTCACGCCGACCGCCCCTCCGACGCAATAGAATACTATCAAGTCAAAAACCTCCTCCTAGCATTCCTTGTTCTCTCACATGTAAACGCATCGAGCTTGACCGCTACAAGAACAATCTCCGCACCACCCTTTGCCGGCTCCTGCTGCACCCTCACCCTCCACTGACCAGCCCGGACTTTCCACTCCTCAACCTCCGGCTCAACACCATCCTCCAGCTTCCGTTTCTTGCTCTCTGGCGCAGTGGCCGTTTCGTCAGCTTTCTGCGTTGGGCTGTCTTTCCTCGCCGTGACAGCTGTCTTGCCGTCTAAGAGCAGGTCGGTGTTTGTGCCCATTCTGAATTTGACCGTGGCGTCGGCAGATACAGTTACGGGGATGTCGACTTTGCTTGCAATGACTTGCAGCAGAGCGGAGACTCTTGCTTTGGTCAAGCCGTGGAATGCGGCTTGATCGGTGCTAAGATTGAGGATGGTGGGGTCCGAACCAATTTCGACGATTAGTTCGCGGGCAATGTCGTCGACGAATGGTCGGGCATAGTGGACCCAGCCGCTGCTGACGGGAGTGTCGAGAAGGTTTTTTGCTGCAACGAAGGACACCCCTGATGGTTTGACATCCTCTAGGCAAAGAAGGATCTCTGCAGATTGTCGATCGGGGTTATAGCTTATCTCATGAGCTATCATTTTCTGCTCGAGGCCCCTCAGGTGGAAATATCGGCAGTCTCGCAGCAGTTCGGCACGATGGTCTTCATCCTGGATATGCAGCGGGTAGCCGCGAAGCAGATGCAGGAGCTGAGCGAAGATCTCGGCGGATCTTGATGGGACAGATGGTGCGGCTATTGAGGGAGGCCGTAACAGCCCTGTACGATCTAGGCCTGGGAATACATCTAGAGGAGAGGAAAAGAAGGCGGCGAAGCCGAGAGTGAAGTAGTTGGGAGAGTCGCCCGGGGTTGAGAAGATATCTTTGGGTATTTGGAAGTGACGGTCCCCGATTTGGATGAAGGTTTCGGACTCGAAAAGCTGGGATATTAATCTGGGTACTTCCTAGCACATTAAAACAGCACTACAAGCGAGGGACTTTGATGACCTACAGCTGTAGAATTGAGCGTCTGCAAAGAGTCTGACATAGTGAGTGCCATCCAATGGCTGAATGCGATAGCCTTGGACCGATCGGTAAAGTTTCCAATTCGGCATGTTCGGATCTTACCTTGGAGATGGCGAGCAATGTCACCAAAAATGGTCGGATCGCGATCTATATACAACGTTCTGAGACTGACATCTTCTTCATTCTGGCGAATCTGCTCTTCGAAGAACCGTGTGAAATAAGACGGTGCTGCTAATCCTTAGCTATTCTCTTAAGACACAGCAAAAGTGTACGGACCATCAGAAGTGAGAGATGCGCCGGACAGCCGGAAGAGCTCAGAACCAATTTGAATTGGAAAGACCTTTTCCGAAGGTAGACGAGACTGTTGGCCCGGTCGTTCTCTGAGGATCCCGCGGGGTTGGTTAGGATCGATATTGGGCGTATCGAGTACAGGGAGGCCTCCGCTCGAGTTCTCGGAGGGCTGTGGACGTTTCGGAATCGAATTGGTCGACAGTTGGGTACTCTCTTTACTTACGGAACGTGCCTCGCCAGAAGCGCCTCCTCTATTGAATAGGGTAGGGTTGGACATTCGTGAAGGTCGCGAGGATTGCCTACGATAGAAGCATAATGAAGTTGTCGGCTTCCACGAAGATCACACAAGACGCATCTTCGGGCTAGAGAGTTCCCTGCCGGAGTCCAGGTCTTTGATCCTCATCATATGAAGAAAAGAAGATCGGTCCAGGTTTTCAGTCCCCGGCAATAGATTATTGTAGATGGTACGGAGTGTTGCTATGAGCAAAGAGAAGTGGTTGGAATGTGAAGTCCTGGACCTGTCTAAATTAGGTAAGTCATGCCTCGACACTTTTGTCATCCAAGCTTTGGTTCATGAAGTGGGGTGCTCCGCAAAGATTTCCGCGTTTCCAACCCATTCCGCGAATGATGCCCAGCTTCTGACGTCCTCGCTGCAGTCTCTCTGCATTTCTTCTTACATCAATTGTGGTCAGGATCCGGGCATCAATGGCAACGTCTTGTCCCCGAGCATTTGCGCGCCTTGCGCATCAGGCTGGCAAGAGCAGGAGCTTCCATTGTCGTCCGTCGCGTCGAGTCGCGCAGGCTCTTCGTCACTTTTCTCAGTCCGTTCCTTATCAACAATCCCCCGAGGCTTCAACGACCGCGGATACTGACCCAGTTGCCTCCCATCCCAAGCAAGTCAAATATACCACCGATTCATACCCTAACATCAAGCGGGATCCCAGATACTCCGAAATTACGTCAGAGCATGTTCAATTCTTCAAAGACACGTTGGGAGGAGATGCAGCTGTGATAGATGGTGTCACGAGCGATTCTGGGGATGATCTGGAAGCTTACAATAGTGACTGGATGCGGAAATATCGCGGCCACGCCAGATTGGTGGTCAAGCCAAAAACGACTGAAGAAATGAGCAAGGTATTGAAATATTGCAATGACAACATGCTCGCAGTTGTTCCACAAGGAGGCAACTCTGGCTTGGTCGGTGGGTCTGTTCCTGTGTTTGATGAAATTGTGATTTCGACAAGTCGGATGAACAGTATCAGAAGCTTCGATGAAGTGAGCGGGATCCTGGTTGTAGACGCCGGGTGCATATTGGAGGTCGTGGACAATTTTCTGGGCGAAAAGAATCACATATTTCCCTTAGATCTTGGGGCAAAGGGGTCATGTCATATTGGTGGCAACGTAGCTACGAATGCAGGTGGTTTGCGTCTGCTTCGATACGGTTCCCTCCATGGGAATGTTCTCGGGATTGAGGCTGTTCTGCCTGACGGAACCATAGTAGACGACCTCTCCAAACTACGCAAAAACAATACTGGCTACGATTTGAAGCAGCTGTTCATTGGCGGGGAGGGCACCATTGGCTTGATAACGGGTGTTTCAGTCATCTGTCCCCAAAGATCGAAAGCCATCAATGTGGCATATTTCGGCCTCGAGTCATTCGAAAAAGTGCAGCAGGCGTACAAAGAAGCCAAGAGCCAGCTGTCTGAAATCCTCTCAGCTTTTGAGTTGATGGACGGCCAAACCCAGGACTTTGTCCACCAAGTCACTGGAAACAAGAGACCTCTGGAGGGCAGATATCCCTTCTACTGTTTGGTTGAGACAAGTGGTTCGAATACAGAGCACGACAGTGAGAAGCTGGAACATTTCCTTGAATCACTCATGGGCTCAGAGATCGTGTCAGACGGTGTGCTTGCCCAGGACGAAACGCAGGTCCGTTCATTATGGGGCTGGAGAGAAGGCATTACTGAAGCTATCGGTCATTTCGGTGGTACTTACAAGTACGATCTCTCGATACCATTACCAGAGCTTTATTCCCTGGTTGACGAAACAAGAGAGATGCTCTCGTCCGCTGGCCTCATTGGTGATGATGATTCTTATCCCGCTCTTGGTGTAGTGGGGTATGGTCATATGGGTGATTCTAACCTACATCTGAATATTCCAGTGCGGCGCTACACCAAAGAAGTAGAAAAGGCCCTCGAGCCTTGGGTTTATGAATGGATTCAAAAGAGAAACGGGAGCATTAGCGCAGAGCATGGTTTAGGCATTGCAAAGAGGGCATATATTGGATACAGTCGAAGCGAGACTATGATCAGGTTAATGAAGCAGATCAAGGATTTGTATGATCCCAAGGGCATTATGAACCCTTATAAGTACGTATAATGAAAGACGTAGTTTTCGCAATTGGCAACCTACAGAACTCCCGGCAATGATGAAGTTTTGTTGGCCAACCTCTCCCAGGCTGTTCCATGACCAAAACGCTTGTACTGAAGACTGATTCTTGAGTTGCTAGCAACCAACTCCTTAACCAAGCCGGTCCGCCGGATCTCTGACATTGAAGATCGTCCTCTCCTCCTCTCTTTTCACCCGTTCATCTTTGATCATCCTGGAGGCACATTATTAGCCGCCAAGAACACCCCAGGAGCGCTCCACTGATGGCAAACCTTGAATCTATCCTGGCATCCTCCCCTTCAATGTTAAGAGCCGCCTTCGGGGTCATAGCATGCAACACGAAATGGTTGTCGCAATGAGGACAATATTCGTCGCTGAGATGCCAGAGTCAGATGTCTGGGATAAGTGACTGGCTCAAGCTAAGAAGATCCTTACGACTCTTCAAACTCCTTCACATCTTTTCGAAATGCCTTCTTGCACTTTTTGCAGACGAAGGTCATGTCAAAACTTTGAAGTAGAGGGTGGTCTGATTGTTCTTGGTGGCATTCTGCACAATCGAACCATTTCCGGCCTTGTGGAGAGTTAACCGGAAAAGTCCTTGGGACATCTTTAAACTGTGATTGGATGACAAACAGCATGGAGATCGAATAGAAACTTGGGCGTTGAGGACGTGCTTGCTGGACAAAGATCAGCGCTGAATGATTTCCGACTGTAAGGCGAGGGCACACCACATGTTGTACCAAACAATGTCAGAATTTTGATGGAAGGATATTGAGCTGTCTAGCTCTTGAGACCGCTGAGACCAGCGAACGGAAAGAAGGCTATTTCCAGGTCAGCAATGGTTCATACCAATCAGATCATAATATTCCCCACGCGGGCTTAGATGTAGACGGCAAACTTCCCAAATCGGGTTGATGAGAAGCAAGGAGGGATCGTGATGGAGCTAACCTGCTGGGCTAACAATCATGTACCTCGCCACAACGACTCCTACAACAGATCGACGGTGGAGAAAAGAGTGTCCAAGACTCCAAGGGTCACCGCAACTGGGTACGAGTACGAGTACAGCAATCCCTGTCACAACAAAGCGTTTACGAGGCCCTTGCACGTTCATTCCTGATAACATTTGGTGCTTCATTGGGAACCTCGGAGTCAGCAACGATCACAAGAATTGTTCCACGATATGCACCGAGATTCTGAAGACGGATTCGCAATAGGGATCAATGTGTGAATTGCTGGAGGCCTGCTGCTTGCGCTTACAGGGTCCATTCCAATATTGACCGCCTTGTGCTCGACACGAGATCCTCCTTTACCGGAGAGTCAACCTCAACGCATCCTTGGATCGGCTGTCGTTTCCAGCACGTTGCCAGCTTCTTGCCGTAAAAGGGTTTGTTGGAACCCGAGGCCCACTGAGCCGGCGCACAGAGGGTAGGGATGACACCATGGCGGGCAAGGAGGATGATGTAAATAAGGGAACAGACGGCTCTTCCATTGTGAGGTTGATCCACACGCGCTAGACGCAGCCAGTCTTGTTAACTAGTTCCCAGAGACCTGTCTCCTCCCTCCTGTCACATTTCGAGGCTTTGAAGACTGCTAAAGCGTCAAGCGAGTCAGTCCCGTCGCCGAGAGACACGCCGTCTAAAGTTCTCTTTCCAGAGGTTGCGCAGAACACCACATCAGGAAGAGTCTCGCTGGATCTGCCTAGGCCGCAATCACCATGGAGCTCTCCAGGCACAAGCAATGGAGACAGACCACTTACCGCTCGAAGTCCTGGGGGTCCACTTCAACGGTCTGGGTCACCAGCCAAGAAAGGACCTATACGCCCAATGTCGATGGACCTCCGATCCACACCGCAACTCACCCCTTCCGTGACAATCAATTCTCCTGGGTCGCCGCCGAGGACAGCTCCGGCCTCCAGAAGTGGATCAAGATCTCCTGACCGCTTGCTGGCTACCATTACCCCAGGAAAGGTTTATAATTTCAACGCCGAGCACAACCAGCGATCTTTCCTGCCCATGACGGTACAATCATCAACTGATAGTCTTGACAAGCCGACTCACATTCCACCGAAAGTGTCAGAAGCCGCCACTTCTCATCACTTTCCGCCCAGGACCTCCTCGATACCGCCGTTAGTCAATCGTGCAGAGAAACCCAAAATATCATCAAAGCCAAAACCACCTCAAGAACACGAAGCAAGGCAGCTTACCCCTGAGCCGATTGAGATGCGAGGAAAAAGGGTCTCGCCGTTCAGTACTCCGCCGAGTAGCGAAGGCAGTCCGTCCCCAGAACGGCAAGTTTTTGTGGCACGTCGACCTCCACCACCTGAGGCCTTGAGAGCCACTCTCGAGACCCAGGCTCACGGCACACCACCAGGGATATATTCCCCTCAGTCGAGGCAGACTCAAAGAGATCCACGCTTGCTGGGGTTCTCGGGACCAACAGGTAGTATAGAACCTCGCGATCCAAGATCTCTCGGTTTAAGCACAAATACAGTAACACTAGTACCTAGAGATCCCGAAATTCGACCAACACGCGCGAATACAGTCTCCGAGCGCTCCTCACAAAGGATTATTGGGAGTAGAGATGCACGCGACCCAACATCGTTTAGTCAGAAGCCTGCTCAACGACATGCTTCGGAGCAGGTGAGGACCCTACCTCCATCAACAAATCCGAAAATCCCTGCTTCTACCGCGGAGCGTGATCCAAGACAGTATGGCTTATCAAAAGGCAGCTCAAACGGGCCTCAGTTTGAGATTTCAGCCCGCCGGGCTCCTCCATTACCGCCTCAAGAAGAGCCGCTGATGCAGGGAAACAATCGTGGTTTCCTTCCGCCGCCTCAATCCTTTGATAGATCTACCAAACCTGTTCCTCAGATAAGAAAATCATCAGTACCATCGGTGGGAATCACTTCCGATTTCCCACCACCTCCGAGAAAAACCACTTTCAATGAAAACACAAGTCAGGTTCAAACGTCGGCAAAGCAAATTTCTTCAAGCACTCTTACTGCTAAACATGCGTCAAGGCAGTTTTTACAAGAAGATTCGGACGACGCAGAAGACCATGAGCAGGATTTACCCATCACTCGATCTGAATATCCTGACTCGAGTCAGGCAAATCGTCGGCCTCCCCATTTCAATAAGGGGCCACAAGAGATACCTACTAAATTTGATTCAAGAGTCTTCGACGTGTGTGGCCAGTATGTCTGTACCACTGGCTATGTGACCCGAGTATGGGATCTGTCTCGTGGTGAACAAATTTTCAACCTGAGCCACGGCGAGACCGTCAAGATGATTTCTCTTGCTTTCAAACCTGGCCAGAATCTTGTGGATGAAGGTACTCGTCTTTGGATCGGAAGTAATATCGGTGAGCTGCACGAGATCGATGTGGCCACGCAAGTGATAGTTGCTACGAGCGCGGTGCACAACCGACGAGAGGTCATTCGCATACTGCGCCATAGGAGAGACCTTTGGACGTTGGATGACGAAGGCAAGCTCTTCGTGTGGCGCGCGGAAGAATTCCGGATGCCGAGCCTCAAGTATAGTGATCATGCACATCGTGTGCCTAAAGGGCATACCTTTTCGATGAACGTACAGGGCAGGCTTTGGTATGCAACCGGAAAGGAAATCAGAGTCTTTCGACCCGGTGACGACGCCTCATTCTCCGCCCTGCAGAAGCCTCTATTTCAATCCGGGACAGGGGACATCACTTCTGGCGCTCACACCGGTAGCCAAGGCGGCCGTGTTTATCTTGGGCATGCCGATGGGAAAGTGAGCATTTATAATGCTAAGGATTATGCATGCGTTGGTGTCGTGAAAGCCAGCGACTACAAGATCAACGCCATGGCCTTCGTGGGAAATGATCTATGGGCAGCATACAAGACCGGGAAGATCTATGTTTATGACACATCATATACGCCATGGAAGGTGAAGAAAGACTGGAGAGCACATGACGGTCCGACTGCGTCGATGCTGCTTGATCCGAGCAGCATATGGACGCTCAACCGGCTACAAGTGGCTTCCCTGGGCCACGACAACTATATTCGCTTATGGGATGGCGTGCTCGAGGATGACTGGCTGGAAGCAGCAATGCAGAGCAGTGACATCAAATTTTGCACTTTCCGGGAAATCAGAGCGGCAGTTGTGACCTGGAATGTTGGTGCTTGCAGCCCTCTCGACATTCGCAGCGACTTCATCTATGATGCTATCCACGTGGAAGACCCACCTGAGCTTTTGATCTTTGGTTTTCAGGAAATCGTCGACCTTGAAGACAGGGCCGTCACCGCGAAGAGCATTCTGGGGTTCGGAAAGAAGAAGGATAAGGAGAATGCAAAGTCTGAACAGCACGTCAGTCGAGTTTACCGCGAATGGCGAGATTATCTGGGAAAGTGTATCAATCGATACACGGATCCTCGATATTCTTACACCGAGGTTCACACATCTTGTCTTATTGGACTTTTCCAATGCATCTTCGTACGTCAAGAAGAGAAAAAGAACATCCGGAACATGAGCGCCACGGACGTGAAATGCGGGATGAAAGGACATTATGGCAACAAGGGTGCACTCATCACTCGATTCATGTTTGACGACAGCTCGATGTGCTTCATTAACTGCCATCTTGCAGCGGGTCAGACCCAGACTTCTCATCGGAACAATGACATTGCAACAATCCTCGAAGCAGAATCTCTACCTCCTGAACGGAACGCAGATACGCGGACGTCATTCTATGTTGGCGGAGGCGATGGCACGCAGGTTCTCGATCATGAAATCTGCATCTTGAATGGTGACTTGAACTATCGAATCGATGCTATTCCTCGAGATACCGTCATCAACATGGTCAACAAAGGCGAGCTTGAAAAGCTGCTTGACAGGGACCAAATCATGTTGTCCCGGCGGAGAGTGTCTGGCTTCAGACTGAGTCCATTCATTGAAGCACCCATCACGTTTGCACCTACCTACAAGTACGATGTCGGCTCTGATAGATATGATTCGAGCGAGAAGAAGCGATCACCTGCCTGGTGCGATCGATTGCTATATCGAGGCATCGGACGTATCAAGCAAGTCGAGTATAGAAGGCATGAAATTCGTCTCAGCGACCACAGACCGGTCAGCGGGACGTTCATGATTCGAGTGAAGACTATTGATTCTGCTAAGCAAGAGCAGACCAGGGCGGACTGCAATGAACAGTTTGGCGAGGTTCAACGTAGACTTGCCGCTGAAGCTAGGTATGCACTTTTGTCTTCCTCCGTCCACGCCTGAGCTGACTCTTTCTCTAGCATTGGATATCTGGTCAGCAGTCTTGGATTGACCGAGAAAGAAGCTCGAGCTGCAATCACCGAAAACCGATGATTCAGCCCCTCTATCCCAAAGGTCCCAGAGTCTGGGATAGATGTTGGCAATGGTGAAAGTGAAAATGTACCTTGCATAAGTCTGCCGCGATGGATCCCCCACATCTCGATCTACAGGTAGAGTCTTGAGGTAAAGTGTGGTGGAAAGATGATCGACCCTGCACCTTGGCAGAGACGTCACGACTCATGCAATGATGAGCACAGTGAGACACCATACCAGTAGCAGAGCGACGATGACGAGCAGACCATCGTCCCAACCATACTTGACACTTCCACACACTCACTGCTGGGGGCTCAACTCGTCTATCGCTGACCGTCATCCACCAAGCGATTTGTACACACCGCCGCCACAACGTCATCATTCATAAAGCACTATCATTGGCTGGGAAGGCATCAGAATCAATTGGACTGAGCAACAGCTTCAGCCTTTCTTTCCTATCGTTTAGACTGAAGGTTCATCTCACAATTTTTTCATGGTCTTCTATCTCTCTCATCACCCATATATTCCATGTTCTCCATCCGACCTCTCGGCCATCACCTCAGACCCCTCAATACATACAGTCAATACTCACGTCAAGTTCTCCAAAGCCACATCACAACTTGCCCGTCTCCATCCCTCTCTCCACCTCGACCCTTCACAACCATGCCTGCCAAGCAGCAACAAAAGCAAGACTCACCGCGTGCCCCCAGCCCAGCCAACCAATCCACCAACACCCACGAAAACGGCGACACATCCACATCCCAATCCCACCTAGACGACTGGAAGCGCCGCCCCCCCTACCAGATCCACACTCCCTCCGAACACTTCAACGCCCTCTGGACCGGCCACTGCCACTGCGGCAAAACGCGCTACCAACTCTCCCGCCCCAAACCCCTCGCCGCAAAATATTGCCACTGCACGACCTGCCAGCGCCTCCACGGCTCCCCCTTCCAATGGGCCGCCATCTTCCACAAGACCGACATCAACTTCACGCACGGCCACCACGATCTCGCCTGGTACGACCCCTCCGAGTGCACAACCCGACACAAACTCCCCTGCAAAGTCAGCTGTGCGTATTGCCGCACGCCGATCATGGACGAGGGCACGAATATGATTCTGTTGTTCCCGACGCTGATTGAGGGGATCAATACTCCGGAGGGGAAAGAGGCGTTTAAGGCCAGTTGTCATATGTTTTATGGGAGGCGGGTGGTGGATATTCGGGACGGGTTGCCGAAGTGGGAGGGGTTGGATGATAAAAGCAGGCGGTTGGATGAGGATGGGAATGTTGAAGCGGAGGGGGAGGAGAGGGAGCATGGGAATAAGAGGCAGAAGGTTGAGGGGCGGAATGAGCACGCGAATTGAGTGTGTCGTGGGGTGGGAGAGTGGTGGTCTTACCATACATGAAATTAGAACGGGGCGCATAAATGGATACATGCACCTTTGTGTGATTCGGATGAGGACAACTTGGTGTGTATTGCGACGCCGACATCTGAGTCTCCATGCATGGCAATGCATTCCCAAACACCTCGCTCTCTTAGTCTACCCTCCAAGTACTTCTTCTTTTAGCCCTCCGTCTCCCCACCCGGCCTGGTCGGCAAATTCGTCGTCCCCGTCGCTGTAGTTGCCGCCCCGCCCCTCCCCGGCTTCTTCTTCGCCGCCTCCTCCTGCTTCTCCGCCTCGATCGTCTTGACAAACGTCTCAATTTGGTCCGCCGGCAGCATCTCGACCGGTTTCCCCGGCGCCATGATGGCGATCTCAATGTTCTTCGCACCGGTTTGCACCACTTCGAGGAGGGATTTGACCGTGAGCGAGATGGTGGCTTCGCGATCCATGTCGTCTCTGTGGTGGCGCTCGAGGAATTCGCGGACAGTTTTGGAGGAGCGGCCGATGGCGTTAGCTTTCCTATTGAGAGGTTAGGGGAGATGCGTGGGCTGTAGAGGTGGGGAGAGTAGGGCTCACCAAGCGGAGTAGATGCCAGAGGGTTCAGTTTGGTAGAGTCTGGGATTTTTGTCTCCTTTGTCGAATCCGACGATCAACGTGCTGATGCCAAAAGGTCGGACGCCTCCACTCTGTGTATATCTCTGCTGTACGCCTGCCACGTATTTGGTGATGTACTCAATTGTGACGGGGTCCTCTACTGTCAATCGGTGACTCTGCGCTTCTAATCTTGCTTTGTCGACTAGTATTCGTGCGTCGGCGTTGAGGCCCGCGAAAGCTAAGCAGACGTGTGTGTCGACGAGACCAATTTTAGACGGTGTGATTCGGGTATCTTGCAGTTTCATGGCGGAGCGCTTCTCACAGCCCAGGACGACGATGTCTGCACCTTTCACCCCGACGGCGCAGGTGCCTCGTTTGACTGCTTCAAGCGCATATTCGACTTGGAAGACGTGGCCGTCGGGACTGTGATAGAGTTATTGGCAATAGAGAGCAGGCTCAAGAGTGGTATGTAGCTACCTGAAGACTATTCGAGACGGTTAGCATGAAGATGTATCACATTAGAAGCTTGTACTGACCTGATAGCGCGCGATCATAGGAACCCATCTTTCGAGACGGTGATTATGAAGAGGAGGAGTTTGATAGCTTGGAAGCCGTAGAGAACGACGAGTGCGGCAGGTATGGCAGAGGAGTTCGAGGACGCGAATACTCCTGCTGCCTCAGTGTGGAAGCTCAGCGCCGAAGGTCCAATGCCAAGACTGCCGTCCCCGGCTCACCCAGCATCCCATTGATTACATCGGGCATATTACTGATACAACGATGCCAACCTCTCGTCACGGTTCTGTCAATTGTCTAGACCAGGCCGATCAACTACAGCCTTAACATGAAGAGGGGCAATTGATCTTGCAAGACCTATCTGAATTCGGCGCTGACTCTCTATTCACATGCATATCTTCTAACAAGCTCAATGTATCTGAAATACGATGTCGCTCTGGAGAAATGCTTTTTCTCTACGCTCCTACGTAAGCCTGCCATACTTTAACGACCGCCGAAACTGACTGACCGATCTGCACAAAGCGCCCTCCCTTGGCTCTCGCTTTACTCCTCGCAATAGTTATGACGCCTCCAACGGACTGGGACATCAAAGTAGTCCGAAAGATTGACAGCACTCTTAGGGTAGATCCCGCAAAAACAGAGGAAAGGATTAGGAGGATAGAAGGAGGATGGGAGAAGGATGACTTGGAGGAGACAAATCCCAATGTTCTAAGTAGAACGGATGGGGATGAGGCGGAAGATGTAGGATGGTTCGAAGAGGTGGCTCCGCAACAAGCACCGTCCGGACGATGGGATTCAATGAGGAGAGAAGCAAGTGGCAAAGAGAGAGCTTGACTGGTGACAGAATCCAGAATTGGGGAGTGGAGTGCTCCAGGTTGACATATTGAAAGCCCTAAGCCGGGATGCAGGACATCTTGATGCTTTGAGAGTCGTGTTATATCAGTGTTAGCTTGGCAGATGATACAGATGTCGGCTTTCTCCTTTTTGAAAACAACAAACATTGTCCTTCAGCTCAAGTGCTGGGGGTTGTGAATTGCCAGAGTAGGGATCCGGCCTCGTGATCTTTAGAACGGTGCATATGGGGCTTGGCATTATCCGCGCCAAATCGAGCCGCCGAGCCGCCTCTCCACCTAGTGCAGAGCTTCAATCCCTGCTGAGCTTCGAGTGGGACCTTGAAACTCTCCATTCGCTATGATCACATCAGCCAGGCCGGGTGCAGCCTCAGCTGTGAGACGGATTGTACGACCCGCCACGCGTACATTCATAGCAACGCCATGGCGATCTTCCGGAGACGACAAGATCCAAGCCAACGACCCCTCACCAAAATCTGCACCCCAGAATGTTTCCGGGACCAATGCTGTCGAGCTTGATGCCGGTGGGGCACGGGATGCACCTCTGCAGGAGCTGCCAGAGGAAGGAGAGAAGCGTCGACAATTGCAAGCTCCCAACCGAGCGACCCCGTGGTCTCCAAGCCAGCAACCAAGAGCAAAGGCAATGAGTGGTCCAAGATTTGAGCAGACAATTATGGAATGGCAGGTAAGCATGCACCATCTAGTATGCTGTTTTCGATAGTACTGATGTTGAGAAAGCCACAACCATATGCCGCAATTGAACTCATTCACAAACAGCCAGTACGATGGACAGACGACCGGGTGGTGGCCTGTGATGGTGGCGGAGGACCGTTAGGGCATCCAAGGATATTTGTCAATGTCGACAAGCCGCAGGTGAACTTCTGCACGTATTGTGGCCTGCCTTTTGTGAGTTTCAACCTATTTTCAGCCTGTAGACACAATCGGCGCCACCTTATTCTCAAAAGCTCCGCATCTTTATACTGATCTCTCTACAACAGGCACATAATCATCATAAAAAGTACCTCGAATCCTTACCATCCACGCCTTATCCTTTGAAGCCTGTTGGAGACCCTGCTGAAGTGCCCGAGTCACAAAGAGTGACAGATGAGCCGCTTGGGCAGCGATAGCTATTGGAATGCTTGTGATACAGATTAAGGTGGGATTCGGGAGGAGATGCACATCAACGACTGTATAGATCTATCTACGCATGAAATCCGAGGACGTTGTCTTGACTGCTCCAATGCAGAACACCCCGAGTTGCGCTGAGAACACTTCTCCCACGAAATGCTGGAGATTCTAGGCATGATATCGTGCAGAGAAGCTGCAGTTCTCCAGCAAATCAGTAATGCATTAGCTATGTTTCCTGTTTTGGAGACCGCGGCCCTCGCGCCAAAGTCGGATTCTGGTACTGGTAAGACAGAATATTTGAATAGACCACCTAGAAGGGAGCGTCAAAAGCCAGCGCAATTAGGGATACCCACCTGATCCAGCGACTTGGAACCACGAAATCTCCAATTCCTGTTTGCTAGCCCGGCCTGTCCGTGATTTTGTAAATGTCAATTTGCATTTGAATCTAGTTTGTCGGTTTGCCGAGATTCTGCCGCAGTATAATTTCATCCTGGAAAGCGACAACTTGGTTTCGATCCCATGAAGAACAGTCAGTATGGCGCCTTTCTACTCTCGCTATGTCCCTAAAAGCCATGTCTTATCTGCCCAGTCCGAAAGTGAAGGATCAGCTTTGCCATCAAAAAAGCGGAAATTGGAGGAAGGACTGACTCAACCTCGCCAAGACATTAAAAAGAGCAAAGGAACTATTCGTGATGGAGGTCGAGATGCTCACAACGGAGTAACAGCCAATGGAGACGGTGTGAACGGCACGGAGAAACTACCTCATTCTGGTGATAATCGCTCAAATAACGTCTTCCGAGGCAGCGAGAAGCCAGATGGATCTCTCGAAGTGGGTAACAGCGAAGTTGGAGCAAGGGCTTCCGAAGGGCAACCAGTCAGGAAACAGAAAGGAGATCACAAGGCCAAACAGGCTCAGCACGAAGCTCGAGGCTTTCATCCCTCGAAGACTACCGAGGACTTGAAGCAAAATGGAGTCG
>JAABUK010002715.1_pt1 | contig 31343 bp, 44 predicted proteins | sample 5559141 | NCBI WGS metagenome assembly JAABUK01 (sample SAMN10711869, study PRJNA513367) | rock metagenome | isolation source: Antarctica rocks | place: Antarctica: Victoria Land, Pudding Butte nord | collected 2016-01-03
AGTGTCATTGGCCGTGCAAGGTAGCTTAGCAATGTCCTCATCTGTCACATAAAGGCGCGCACTGTTGGCTGCATCTTCAGTCATGTCTTTGATGCTGTCCTCAAGAGCAGTGATGTGGCTTTTCAAGTTCTGCTCGTCTTCCTGCAGACAAAACCAGCGACGATCCGGCATATGACATGGTTCAGACGGAGCCAGCTGCCGAATCATATTAGCCAGCTGCAGAACCATACTATCCAGCTCATCATGTTGCCCAGCAGGTACATTCCTGCCAGGAAGAGCCACACTGGTGGGCAAGCATGTGAAAGCCTAGAAGTTCTACACAGCTGCATCAAGCTGCACTGATGCTGCACTGATAGCAAACAGACAGGAGCTTTGCACGGCTGCTTACACCGAGTGTCCTTGTAAACCATGTCGCGACAGCTATGGACAAGCAATGCTATTGCACATGAGTGCATGAGTGGCTGCTCAATGTTGGACATGCACAAAGGTGTCCAATGTTACACCTGGAGGTTGGAGATCTCTTGTCGGAGAGCAGCTTGCTCAGGCAAATTGTCGGCAGCATCTGCATTAGATCCTCCCTTCCATTGGATATTGTTTTTCAGCTTCTTCTCTATGAGCCCAATCCCTTCCAACACGTTGGTAATGTCATATATTCTTCGTTTCTGCACCTGCAACAGTACTGTGTCAGACAAATCTGCCCTGAGACAACAGCAGCTGTTCTGGAGAAAGGGCAAGTTGAGCTTACCGCAAGTGCATCAGCAGCTTTGTTTAGGTCAAGCACGCCATCAGGCGCTGCTTCTACTAAATTTACAAACTTTTTAGTCAAAAGACCAAGGGAGCTATCATATCGACAATTGCCTGCATGATTGGAGGGTACAGTCAAGTTTGAAAGAGAATGTGCAGTTGCCTGCAAAGTGTTTCTGCTTGAGACAGAGTCAGCTCAAAACAGGCGTGATTATAATCCAATGCATATACGCTTACCGTTGCCGCTTCCTGGAGTGCCAGGAGACCTTGAGGTTGGCTTGCTTGGCCTTGTGGACTTCCGTTTTACATTTGTGTCTGCCATACAAGCATTACTGTGCCTGAAGGAAAATTTAGCTTGTCACGGACCTGAACTCAAGCGGCCTGAGTGCATAAATTGCTTTGGTCTTGCCTTCAGCATCTGAATTGATGGCAAGATCGCTCCATGCCTGGGCTTAAGACGTCTGGAGCTCCAAGTTGGCTGGGACACACAAGGGTGTGCAGAAGGCAAAGAAAGAGCCGGGTCCGATGGCTGCTCAATCTGGGCACGTACTCGTGATTGAAGGCTATCTCAGCAGCTTAGCCGCAAGTTTTAGCAGATCAGAAAGCCTGACGCGGCAGGTCCAATACTACCCTCGCAAATGTGTACATGACCGAGCCTGGCTTGGTGCCTGCAAATTTTGCAGTGCCTGTCTACATTTATCCAAGCGCGAACACTGACGTCATCGAGAAGTCGCCTGGCCATACCGAAAAAGTTGAAGAGCTGACCCGTGTCCACCCCTTATAAACTCGCGGTCCTTAGATCACTCGAGTTGCGGGTACGCTGTTGTGTGATAGCTGTGGTTCACAGCAGTTGCAACTTTCACGCAGAGTCGTCAGGCGATGCACAAAAGTTTGGGTAAGCAATGCACGCTTTGCGATACTTATGAGCCGCTGCGTACCCGTACTTAGTTCATCCCAGAGGCTGCTCCGCGATCGATCGATGCGTTTGCTCATCGAGCGTCAAAATTGAGTCCTGAGCACTGAGTTTCCTGCCAAGTCAGGGATGATTGGCTATTCGCATGGTCAGCAGACATCAGCGCAACTGAACATTTAAACTCAGAGAGACTGTTGCTGGAAGAGGACAGAAGACAGCGTGTCATGTGCTAGATTGATGATGTAAAACTCGTCACAAGTCTGTATTATCATATCAAAGCTTTGCAAAAGACGATTATCATGCAGTGATCACTTCACTTTGTTGGGAAAATTTCATGTGACCATTTCATGCATCACTCGTTCATTAAAAACGCGTCTTCCCCTACGTCATATATGCGTGCTCTAAATCAGACTGGACGATCTCACGCCAGACCTTGCGACTATGGCCAGGTCGTGTGTAAAGGACATGGGCTTCCAAAATGTTGGGCAGGCTGTCTTTGTCATCATGAATGTCTGACTCAGCATGATGCATCCAGGATGTCTTAGCCAGCTGAGCTCAATTCGGATAGGGTAGAGAACTGGTCAAAGCATTTTGGACCGATGATATCTCTATAAGTGTCTATGCTTAGCCTAATAATCACTCAGTTTGTAGCCACAAATGAGATGGAGACACTTTATCTGGAGAGTAGTGGAAGTATTACTTCCAGCTGTCTCTGATGCCTACCAAGGACTGTCCAAATTTCATTTGACTACAACAGAGCAGATCACCATACTTTTCTGTACTTGATGCAAAAGCTCATGTTGACTTCAAGTACTATCATGTAAAATTGGCAGAATTGGCACTGAGGACTCTGTTGCTGCTTAAGCTACCAAGGTGTTTATATGACTATGATCGCTAAAGTGTATTGAGTAATGTTACTGTGATAGCACTGAGACCAATGGGTTGTTGGCTCACTGCATGTGAGCTGAGTATCTTTACTAGCTTGGCAGCTTCACCCACTACACCTCATCTCACGCACACCAGCAGTCACATCTTGACCAAGAGGCAGCATCCTGTAGATGCTATGACCTGACCCCACGTAGGCTGCTTTCTGACATGAATCATTCTGGCTATGACCACATGCAAGGGCTTGCACCTCACCTGGCAGCTTGACACATGCAACCATTCTGGCCTGCAATGCAACACAAGACCTGTTGCAACAGCAATAAGCATGACTGCTCAGCAATTGTGCAGATGCATAAACACCGCACACCTGCTGAATATCCCACACCATAGTGCTCCCTTGTGATTGGGAGCTCACAGCCAACTGGCCAGCTACCTTGGTGGTCACCAACACATCCTGGAAAACAAGCATCGTCGCTGCAAAGCAAAGCTGAAAACAGAAGCTTGCAGCCAAGCTGCAAAGGAAAAGCAATCAAAGATAACCAACAAGAGTGGCCCTCACTGACCTTGGGACCTATGTTTGCACCCACAAAGAGGTTGTCATGGGTCAACACTAGGGCTACCAAGGACTGGAGGGGCTTCCTGCCCTGCTGCTGTGAGTTTGGGTGCTGCTGGAGTTTGGCCAGAACAACCAGAACTTCTGGTGAATGCGCTTGACTGGCAAGCTGCTTGTCTGGTGGCTGGTGTATGCTTTGCACCATGAACAGGGGGTGGCAATGGGCCATGAGCAGATCACCCCTGCAGCCACTCACAAGCAAGTGACAAGCTTACCCTTGTGGAATTCTTTGGTACAACTATGGAGGACAAGCGACAGAGGACTATGTGTACGAAGCTTTTGCATATGACTGCTTGCTGAACAGCCTGAGGATGATGCAATGAGGGTGCCAGGCATTGTCAACTCATGCAAACGGACAACAAAAGTGGACTCGCTACCTGATGCTCCAAACTGCAAGAAGGCCTGTGGATGAGCACCCAGCAATAAGTTGACAGGCTGTGTCAGGAAATGCCAGCTGCACAATGTCGGGGAAGCCTAGCCCCTTGTACTTTGCAGGCGCCATGTTGGTCTGGCCCTGGCTCACCAGCTGACTGTCTAGCTGCCATAGTCTCAACCATGAACCTTCACCTAAAACATCTCCACAATGTAGAAACACGTTTTTACTGGCCCCAGACGTTCCTGAGTTTAGATTTCCAGTGTAGGGATGACGTTTCTGAATTACAATAGACTTTTGGGGATTAAAAAGAGCCATAGATCAAGGAGCCCCTCCTGACAAGGCACTCTCTAGACACAGCCCTTCATGTACAAGCTCAGTGACAGCTTGAAGTCCACCCTTGATGAGCACTTGCTGTAAGCACGCTTGTCACACCTGAAATGTCACTGCTGGCTGTGCTAGCGTGCAGCATCATTGCTGTCAGCCCAAAAACTTGCAAAGCTTGACATGGGCGGCTGGAAACACTACATACAACATACAAGGGAGACTGACCAGCAGCAGCAATCATTCCATGTGTGGTCAGAACGCAGTGGGCTGGTGTGTCACTGCTCAGGTGGCAAGCCAGCTCAGCTTGCTGCTGCTTGAACCTCCATATGCTGACTCCGCCCTCTAACGGCGCCTCGATATCTTCTGGCTGGAGCAGCAATGACATCACAAGCACAGGCTCATTCCTGCAGTGACAGCATGGCATTGACATCAGCTGTGATTGCTGCAAGGCTGCGGTGGTGCTGGAAAACAAGCAGTTTGCAGCTTCTGCTGGTCACGGGAGTCGTGACAGTAGAATTGCAACCCAGATTTTGTTTACAGTATGTGTATGTCATAACAATTTCAAGGCAAACTCCCATGCCCTTTGTCAACAACTACAGAGCATGACAAGACTGTGTCTGCAAAGTGCTGTAGCCGCAGGCACTTGCACGCATGAAGTTTGCTGCTAAGCAAAACCCCAACTGATCAGTAAACTCATGCAAATCTCTCATATGATGGCAATGCTGAGCAGCAGGCTTGCTGCAGCCTTCAAAGCATACACTGCAAGCTTGCTCTTGTCTAAACACAGGCAACAGGAAAGCTGCAAAAGGTGATCGCACCTGATCAATTGCAACTGCATGCAGTTGACCGCATCCCAAGGCTCTGACGGCAGTTGTGCTGCATGCAGCTTCATGTTACAGTGAACTTGAGGCACTTGAGCCCCCACATTGAGCACTGTCAGCTGATACTGTCCCTGTTTCCCGCCAGTGAACACTGCCAAGTACCTGCACAAGGCCAGGTTGTAACACGTGATTGTTTCGGAGGGTATTAGTGGTGCAGACAAGGCTGCAGATAGCCCATGACTGGCAACAATCAAGTTGCTCTCTAATGTGATGTCTATATTTTGGCGTGAAAAGCAGCAAATGTAGCCCATGCCCGTGCCCATGCAGGACGGAAGGCAGACAAGCAAGGTGAGCTTGTGCATACCTGTCACATGAAAGCAGAGCAACGACCACATTGTCCAGCTGCACATGCCAGCCTTGGGCCTGTTGGCTTTCGCAGTCAGCTGTGTGACTTGCGTCATGCAAAGGTATGCCGTCCTCAGGCTGACCCATGATTCCAGACAGTCTTTGAGACGTGACAAAGGTGTTGCCTGAAGAGTCTGGAACATTCTCACAGGTAAGACCTGTTGCTCCTTCGCTAGGCACAGCTGCAGAGTGATGAATGTGGCACAACTGGCTTGTCACAGCAGGCTCTGTTGCATCTGCAGCATGCTTTGACTGTGTCCCTCCAGAATGATCATTGCCACAAAGAGGAGGTAGCTCTGGTTGCGTCTCAGAACCCTCTAGGGACAACAGGTGTGGCAGGAAAGCGGCCGTAGTTAGTGGTGGCTTCTGAACATGTTCAGTCTGCTCAGCTGGAGCAGGTGACTTTGGCAGCTGCAAGTTGCTGTTGTCCTCATGCATTGCGTGGCCAAGCTGCTGTGCACTGCCAGAACAGCGCTCTTTGCTTTGCATGCTGTTACGATTCTCCTCTTGCAGACTGGCTGACTGATGCATAGCTGTTCCCAGCTGAATGATACCATTCATCCTCTGTTCCTCAGACTTGCCTAGGTTTGGGCTTCCTGCTGGACTGCAAGGTCCACTAGCAAGTCCTGGACCATTGCCACTGTCATGCTTGATTGACTGCTGGTCCCATCTGCCATGCAAGTGCGAGGTAGCAGCACCAAGCGCCTCATTTCTGCTGGAAGTTGCCCTATCAGCATGAGCCTCAACGGCATGTCCAGCATGTTGAGCACCACTTGTCGCTTGCTGCAGGTTCAGAGTTGTCCAAGTCTTAGAACTGGCCTTACGGCGCGCTTGTATGCCGTAGCCAGGCTGCTTCCTGCTTTGCCATGCTGTGGCTACAATGGGGTCATCTTGAGCACTACGAGTCTCTGCACTGCTTGGTGGTAATCTTGCACGAGAAAGATTGGCAGCAGACAGCATATTAGCTCCTGGTGCTGGGAGCATGGAATGATGTGGCGTTCTGCAGTTGTGGAAGGCTGCGCAAGCCTCAGTGACTTCTTCAGTGGGCTTAGAAGCCTGGGGAGACTGACTGAGTGAGGGCAGCTGTCTGGGAACAGTGTTGCCATGAAGTTTGCTGCGGCTGGCGGGCTCAGGTGCTGGTGCAGAAGGACTGCTGGCTGACACCCTTTTAGTGGCATATGCCTGGGGAACTGAGGCAGCTGGATCCGGCACACAGTCGGCCCGTCGTCGTCGTTGATCGCGCACCTGTAATTGGAATGCAAGACAACTATACCATCAGTCTTAGTCAGAAACTCAAAGCGTTGCGACACTGCGTGCAGTCCATTTGTACTTTGATCTCGGCAGCTTTGTACCTGGTGCACGAACTGCAGTCTCGCATACTTGGCTAACAACAGCTCCATGTTGTCCGCATCATTGGGCACGGCATCGTGCCAATCAAACGTCGCTGCTTGAGGCCGTTTAGACACATCTGCCATTGATCGCTTGACACAGTCTAACGAGACTTAGACCTCTCAAGCGCTCGGTTCCCAGCTGATAGCCATCCAACGCTATGAATGCTCAGAACTGATCAAGAGGCTTGCGGCGATCGAGTTTGTGGCCTGATGTCATGCACTTGCTCTGCAGCATGCTGTGCTACGCTCCAGCATTAGGTGCAAGCTGAACAGCAAGGATCTCAGCAACGAACATCACGCACAGAAACATCGGAACAGTGCAGACAGCTTTTATCAGCCTTTCCAGCTGTCGGTGTGCTGACATAGTTCCGGTCTCGACGTTTTCACTCCTTTGTAGAAAGCCCAATCTTTGACCTATCACACCCTTGACGCCGGCAGACACAAGCAGTCACAATGCGAGCACACGTTTGATGCAGCCAGACAGATGCATGCGCGTGAGTGACTGCCCGTGAGCGAATTGACCGGCAGCTGCACAACTCGAGAAGAACATAACCATGGCTCTCACCACGAAAGACGGCGCCAAAATTGCTCGAAAGCAGGTGTGCTCATAATAACATGTCTCCTTGCATGCATGTACGTCCTTGCTGGTAAGTTGCCAGCCTTGCAGTGTATACTGCAGGTAGAGCAGCCAATAACTGTACATGCTCCTCAAGACCCTGCAGACTATAACATATGGCACCACAGACGCATGACGCCGCGGCCTCCCAAGACGCATCAGGCATCCCAGTATCGGTGCGTCATCAGCAGAGATGCTGGCTGGACACGCGGTGAACATGCCAGGTCTTCCTACTGCTGCATGTACTTTGCCAGGTAAAAGCAATATTGCAGTGGCAAGACCAGCTGACCCCACTTCATGACATGATGTTCTTGCAGAAACATGGCTCTCTACTTGTAGGGGCATATGCCACAAGGGCAAGGACTGTGACTACCTACACCAACTTCCGACAGAGTATCATGAGCAGCTGCTAACATCAGACCATACTGTGGACATATTTGGCCGTGATAAGCTAGCAGGGTCAAACATGGGAACAAAAGGTGTTGGCACCTACGATAGGGAAAGTAAAACCCTTTATGTAAATTATGGAGGAGCAGGTCATCTAGGTGCACCTGTCATCAGGCAATTACTCCAGGTGATTGGAACATGTCGCACGCTTTGCCGCAGCTTGGCCTTAGAATTCTCCCAAATGCCTGCTGAAAGTTCCCAGGTCAGACTTCACATGTTTGTGCAAGAGGCAAATATATGCAACAGGATGCAGGACAACTTTGACGAGTGGGGACCAATTGAGCGAATATACAATGTTGCGAGCAAGACCATCGCCTTTGTACAGTATTACTGGAGAGCATCTGCAGAATTTGCCAAGGAGGCTATGCAGGTAATTTCTCCTCTCGTCATTGTTTTCTGATGAAAGCCGTTTCACCAACTGGTGTTCAGACATGACCAGACTATGCATGGCTCCCAATTGTGCTGTACTGCACTGCAGCTGTTGACAGCCTGACCACCATTCATGATAGTTGGATTGCAGAATCAGCATCTGAAGAACTCTGATATGGCATCGTCGGAAAGCCTGGATGTGCGATGGGCAAATGATGACCCTAACCCCAAGTCTGTGAGGCGTGTCAAGAGACAGTACGAGGAGGAGTATATGGATGCTGTTCGCTCAGCTGTCAATGAGCTGCCACCAGAACAGAAAAAAGCACGCCTGTTGGAAATGCAGCTGTATGGGACTCACATCCCACCTGGATCAGCAGTTGCGCCATATCCAGGTGCACTTGTGCACCTCTTGCATATGTGTTTTGAACAACAGGCTTGATCTGAAGGACATGAGCTGCGACTAGTGCCAGCCACATGTTGACTGCTGCCAGTGTTCATCTCACACTCACCCTCAGGCTATGCCTGTGTCAAGACAAGACAGGCTAAACCTTGCTCATGATTGACTTGCAGACACAACACAGCAGTATGACGAGGTTGGCTACACTGACCCTGATTCAGCTGTGGCTGCTTACCCAGGTAAGCATTGTTTGCTCTTTGACTTTGTAGATACTGACTTTGCAACCTCTGATTTGAAGTAACTCAACATGGCTGTGCTCAGTTACCAGCCATAGGGTCTAACAGCAAGTGATAATGTGTTCATATGTAGATACTCAAGAACAATTTCAGGAAGCGCAGAGAGCACAGAGTGCATCGGCGCCCGAGTCCTTTCCCAGTAAGTAACACTGAATGAGCCTTGAAGAGTCTCATATTGCTCTTGCATGGTCAACACCCAAGGCTTCACATCTCGGCATTGCAATATGTGAGAATCTATACCATTGCAGTATGTCATGATGTAATGCATTAATTGTATGTATGTGAAGTCGTCAGAAGGCAGCAGAGCAACATCAGCATTGTTTGCTATGCAGATACCGTGGAGCAGTTCCATGAAAATGGTTACTTTGCAGATCCACAGACCATCAATGACTTGGCACAATATTGGGAGGACCAGAAAAACATTGACAGCTTGCTCGGTAGTGTCAACCACAGTCATGACGTACATGAACCATATGATGCAGCAGATACGCTGCAAGATCAGGGCCCAGGTGCTGAGGCTGCTGTCAGTCTGGCTTTGCAATCGCACCATGTAGCGCAGCCAGAATTGGTTTCAGAAGATGCCACACAGCATAGTACAAGCAATGCACTAGGCAGCTTAGTCAACTACAGCAGCAGCGATGAAGACCCTTGACAATAGCTTGAACCGCAGTGTTTAATAAGCGTTTGATTTCAGCAATGCACATAACCCCCGTGCACTCAATGTGGTGTGTCAAATTGTTGGCCTGTTTGGCTTCTTGTCCTGTTTACCTTCTTGTCCTGGCTTTCATAGTGCACTGTAGGCAATGCACTTAAAATACAGAAGCAAGCTCAATCTGCCATCGTCATTGGAACAGCCTCAGGACGCTTTTTAAATCGCTGTCGTGTACGAGCACACATCTCTGCGTTTGGACTGACCTGTCAAAAACGGCACTTGGAAAGCTAAGCCTTGCTAGCCTTGCAAGGACATTTTGTCTGGCTCAAAAGTGAACTTCAAAGAGTTTTGAGGTCGCACATGCCTTAGGCTGGGGATAGGTAAGGCGTAAATCGACTGTGAAAGCAACCACAACAAAGCAGAGCAACAACTGTGTAATCAAATGTGCACACTGCCGGCGCATGTACACCAGGCAAAACTGGGCCTCGTTTGTTGAAAGTCAGAGTGTGCAGGCAGGGGGTCTGAGAAGTGATTTCTCTATGCAAGGATCGGCTGTTATCTGCAGCTGCAAGCCTGTCTATAGCCCAAATTGGCCACATGGTCGAGCGTTGTGGAGACTTGCTATGCTATGGTGAGGTGGCAGCAACCTGCACGTTGAAGCAAATTTGTCACACACCCATTACATTCACACTTACCGGAACCTGACCAAAATCATGCTGACTAATGACATTGTGCAAATGCTGACCTGAACCTGGCAGAGCCGGCTGGGCAATCAGTGTAGTATCATGCATGTTGGTACCAGCTATTGGTAAACACCTTCCATTCAGACAAAAGTGGGCAGACTGCAGATTGCGACTCTGATCACACAGCATTATGATTGGTGCATCAGAAGGATGACGAGCAACAGGACCAAACGCATGGCAGGGCAGCCCGGCATCCACCTCAAAAGCAGGAGTGCGCACCCCCTGCAGGAGCTCGCCCGCCTTCTGCACCCCACCCTTCAGCACCTGCTGCACTGGGGGATGCCGCGTGGCCAGCACCAGCAGCAAGCCAGTGATGAGAGAGAGGCAGAGGGCTGTCACACGTGCGCATGTGAGCAGTTGGATTGAGCCCCGCCCACTGGCAGGCCGCTGCCGCCGTATTCCTAGCAGTGCCTTATACAGAACAGATCGCTCCTCTCCTGCATGGGCGACTGTGATGTGGGAATGTACAGCAGAGCAGCATGCGCCAAACGTGAGAAGAGGAGCAAGCATGACAATGTTGCCCTTCTTCGTTGTAGAGGATACTGCATCATATGCATGAGAATGTCTTCCCACGGTGATGCGTCATGTGCATGAGAACAACCAAGCAGATCTGACACTTGCTGTGGCAAGAGCGGTTCATGCAAAGCGGCATGACAAGGGGAAATGTATGTGACGATAACTGGGGTTAATAAATGGCAATGCTCAGCACAGGATGCACTGTCTGCGCCTGATGACTTGTCTTTCAGCATCTAAGCAAAGACCAAAAGCAGCAGTGTCTGCTGCACGCAGCCTGCTTACCTGATGTTTTGGATTGAAGCAAAAGCTGCAGGTTGGCAGTAGACATGCTCCTATAGCAGCTGTCAAAGGCGCCAAAGCCGGATGGCGTGGACTTGCCATACATGAAGACAGACAGCAGCACCCCGACCACACCAAACAGGAAGAAGATGGACGGATACTGCCCAAACAGGGGCATGGCTCCCATGACTGTGAAGATGACTGATAGGGCGTTGGCAAAGTTCTTGAGGATGTTGTCGGCGTATTTGACCACCATGCCTACAATGAGACCTCCAAAGACTTGCAGCGCTACAACAGTCCATGCCAGGTAATTGAAGCCCTGCAATGGCAACAGGCAGAGTGACAGTGCAATCAAAGTGCAAGTACAGTAATGGTTAGAATGACAGATACCTCAAAGTACTGCAAGGTACATGAGAAAAAGGAGCTTGATACACTTTTGCTGCGTGCTTGGAGCATGAGAACGCTCAACCTCTGCAAGATATACTCATCCCTGGTGAATCTAGTCAGAAGTGAACAGCGCCTGGTCCAGACAGCCTGGAGATCTTTGTGGCAAAGTGAGTCCCCAAATCGAGTCCCCAGCACTGAGAAATGTGATGACACAGCACAGCATTGACAACCTGATTCAAGTGGTGCCCGCCCCCCCAAATGCACCAAAACATGTGTGAGCATGTTCAACAGACGCTGTCAGCCTCTACAGCTAAGGCACTTTACAACAGCATGTGATGCCAGGAATGATGAGCATCAAGCCAGAGCTAGTGTCAACTCTCCACCAGTCACAGAACAGTTTGTTTTTCGTCATGCAGTTGTGCAATGCACAATGTGTGTGCATACCTGCATGATCCCACCACGCCTCAAGTTGGCATGGTCCTTGACATACATGTAGGCTATGCTCAGCGGCAGCCCATAGATGCCAAGCTGCAAGTTGCGGATCCACAGCGTGCTGCTCATCTTGCCCTTGACATACTTCTCAAAGTAGACACCGGCATAGGCTGAGGAGAGACCAGATAGGGCGCTGGCACTGAGACCAAGAGTCCAATCCCCCTGACTCACTACGCCTGCTGCTGCTGTTGTGCCTGCAACCATGCATGTTTCACTTACAGAGAAGAAAAGACAAGACTACACCTTTCAGCGTCAATTTAGTGAGAAGCCAAGTGTTAGATCGGGCTGTCCAGGGTTGTCACTCACAGACACCAGTGCCTGTCTTCATACATGTGTCACCAGTCTGCACTGGGATGTAGAACAGCTTGTGTCTGTGTGGAAAAGTGCTCTGTGTGCTGGCCCTATAGACATTTACGTGCGGCAGTACTGAAAGCATTTTGAGATAGCTGTGCTTGTGAGAGGCAAGAGTAGATCTGGAGAACAGACAAGGTTGGGAACAGGCATGCAAGACTTCACCAATGATTGCAATGCTACTCATCCTATCCAGACAAACTGTGCAGCTTGTGCCAAGCATACAAATACAGTGAGACCTGCACACTGCAGAAGCCTAGAACATAACATTGCAGGCTGCCTAGAGTGCTTCAAATCAAGCTCATCTCCACATCATCTTGATGCATTGTCATGATTCTCCAGCCTAGTATGTATGACCCCAAGGATTGCTTCCTGTCCACCCATGCTAGTAGCAGAACATGCTGTATTTATGCAGCTGGTAGTGCAGCAACTCACCAGCACTACCATTCATAGTGACCAAGACCACTCCCACAGCAAGTACAGGCAAAGACGCCCACTGCATGGGAGTCAAGTATTGGCCCAGCAGCCAAACAGCAAACAAGGCTGTGGGCATGATCTTGAAGCTCTGAGAACAGATCTGAAAGGTGACGGCATCCAAATGTGATGCAGCCACAATTACCAAGACCTGCATTCAGCTTATCCAAGATCAGACAAGTCTTCTGGCAAAACCAATGTCTTGTCAGGAGTTTGGTATGCAGCATACTTCACATTGAAGGTTTGGAGGCAAGAGTTGCAAGTCAGCATGCAACCATGCAGTTGTGCAGCAACAACCGCAGACATGTTGCTATAGGCTCAGGCGAAGTGCCTATGAGACGGTGCAATCTACTGAGGTGCAAGCAATAACCTGTGTAAATCCAATGGCTGAAGGCGATTGAGGCACAATGGTACAGACGCCATGCAGTAGGCAGTTAGCACTACCTGTTGCATAACAAACAGCGCTGCAGGCACAATCATAGGGAAAGATGTAGATATGATCTCCCGCAGATCATGCTGAACCTCCCGCAAGTATGTGATGCCTTTCTCTCTTGCTGTCCTTTTGCAGACCAGACACTGTGCTGCTATACAAATGACCAACTTGATGAACTCTGTCCAAATGACAGCTACACTTGCCAAGTATGGGGGGCCTATGCCTGTTCTGGAATATCGCAATATCAGTGACAAGGCTGTGCCTTGAAATATCTGCGGAAACCAAACATGATGATGCAATACAGTGACTTTGTAGTTTGCTTGAAAGTGTACAATTACAAAACTCACCAGCAGCACCATGCTAAGAATCCCAAGTTGCGCATCTTTAGTTTGCAGTTTGTCCCATATGCTGCCTGGGGACTGATTTGCAGCATGTCCTGCTTCCAACTGTGAATGCAACAGCTAGCATTAGAAGTCACAACTGTCAGCCATATGGCTGACACTTGCAGCAACAAGCATGCAAGCGCCAGTCACCTTGGATGGACTGACAACTCTTGTGCAGGTCTCTGCTTTGGGTGTGTCCCCTGCCATCAATTGCCTGTGTGTCCCTCTGCCTCCACCTACCAGCCTAAACGATGCCACTACGGCGAGTGCATGCAGCTGGGGCAATATGGCTTGTCAACACCGATGCAGCTCAGTGTTGCAGTCAAAGCTGCTGCTGTATCAATACTCCGCCTGACGTTCACTAGGCTGGCAATGTGTGATCGCCGATGAGGTTTGCGCCACTGTTGCAACTTGATTCGGGCACTGCACAGCTGTACGCAGTTACGGTGAAAGCTCAGGATCGATCTGGTTGACCACCCGAGGGCGTTGCTGGTCCGGGTGGGTGCTGCAATCGCGCCGGAATACGGTTATAGACAGAATGGATGGATGTACGCTGCAGCCACTCACGCTGTCAGTCAAGTCTGTCAAGATGCCGCTAGTGATCCGTTGAAGCAAGACTGCTCCCCCAGCGAACGCCTGAACCTGCCATCCCTCGCGATGAATTTAGTCCATACGACCCCTTATCTCTGACCAGCTTGATCAAGTGACATTTTGATATGGCAGTCACAGAGAGTTTGACTCTTGGCAGACTTGAATGTGTAATGGCCATTGATTCAACACGCATGTTGTCAACAACGTCAGGATTAATCGATTTGCCACAGAAAGTTGTGAATCAATTTGCTACACAAAGTCAAGAATAAATAGATGTTGACAAGGTGAACAATAACACGCGCTAGCTGTATCAGAGGTATGCACAATCATGTTTTGTACACCGACATTTGAGAACGAACAGCTTTGATACCAAAACGAAATGGAGGTAATACTTCAGTCTAAGCTATGAGTAAAAGTTTCATGAAGCACCCAGCTCAAACCACTGCCTCAACAAATCAGCAAGGGTGTGGGGCAATGCAGCAATGTCTCTGAGCACAACGTAGAAGGGAAATGGGAAAGAGTCTATGTACTTATTGAATACAGGCTTGCCATTTGCAAAGCTGACAGTCTGCATATCCAGCAGGGAACTTGCAGGGTTGTCCAGAACGATGAAAGCATACAAAACCCCCTTTTGGGACGAGGCTTCCTGCATTCACCACAACAACATCATCACACAGCACAAGCATAGTTCGGCAACATGTGAAGCAAAGATTCCCAAGTTGCACACAGTAATCACAGCTTAGACATAGCTACATCAATAACAAGATGATTCACAAACAAACAGCAAAAAACCAAGATGTTCACAAGATTGTCAGGCCTGCTTGCTGCTGACCACAACAAGCACACCCAAGTGCACATTGAGTGACCTACCGCTACAACTCTCTGCAGGCTCTCCTTTTCATGAAAGCGACCATCAGCAACAATGATGACAAGTTGGTGCAGGTCCTGTGACCCCCCCACCCCCACGCTGCGCACCCTGGCCTGCTCCAGCATGTGCTGCATGGAGGTCAGCAGCTCCACCATGGGGCTATCAGCAATTGTATTGTCCTGCAGGTTGCAACGATGTCACAATCGTGCTGTGGCAATCATACACTGTATGAGTTGTTGCAAAAACTCAGCCTGCATTTCGGATCAAGCAGGATATCCATCCAGCAACTTTAGTCTTACGCGCTTGGCTGACGCATGTTCATGTCTGGTGTGTGCTGCTGGCGTGTGTTGGTCAAGCCTGTGGAGATCCAAGATGGATTGCAACAGCTACTCACTCGTAGATTCTTCACGGCAGCTAGGCATTGAATTTGAAGCTGTGCAAATTCTGATGACATGCTGATGCCTCAAGCAATCCTCTGAGACAGCCAGACCGATACTGACGCTTGCACATGATTATGCCGTGCTGATGTCTCATGCAATTTTGGACCCAAACGCAGGCCTGAGCTTAATCTGTCAGCTCCAGGAATTGATGCAAACTGTTGGAAGCATCTACCTGATCAAGCTTCATGCATTTTCAGGCTTGGATAGCTGGCCTTGATTCACACTGTCAGCAAATGATGCTGCAACTCTGAACATGTCATTCTATGTTACCGTACCTGGTCAAACTTCATTTGTGCCATGATGCTGGGTCCATTGGCATCAGTAAAGGGCCTCTCCAGGGGGTGCAGGGGTAGGATGCTGTTGCTACCCCCATAGCTAACCACACCCATCTCCCCCACCTCCAGCCGGGCCATGGCCCTGCAGATGAGGGTAAGTGCCTCCAGAGCAAATGAGCCACATCCATTCTCCCCCATGGACCGCGAATCATCCACTGCTACAACCACCTGCATACAACAGCCTTGCATGTGAGCTTTATCGGGAATACACAGCTTTTCTCAAAAGCGTTTTTCATAGCTTCACAAGCTTTTTTCACAGCTTCACAAGCTTTGTTCACAGCTTTTTTCACAGTTTTATCACAAGCTTTTCTCACAGCTTTGCCATTTCATAATACTGCTCACAGCAGAAACAACTGTGCTTTGTTATGTGCTGTCGAGTTGCAGCTTGCCATGCTTTGATGTTGATGCAGATTGGGATAGCAGCTGTGTGAGAAGCATGAGAAGTATCTGTCCTGGCACTCCAATCCACTTCTCATTGATCTCATTCACACCCACATTCAAAGGGTTCAAGATTGCTCATGCAGTTCCTTGTGGGTTGGAGCTTGATTCAGACAACAAGCAACTGTCAGTCATGTACCAGCTGGAATATGATGATGGTCATGGGGGTGAGGCTGTGAAGATTGTGACCACTGGTTAACGCAATCCACTCCCTTGATCTAAAGGAGTACTACTTGGAAAATCCAGATGAGCATCAGGATGGCATGTTTGGGTGGAATCAAACATGGTGGAATCCAAACATGCCATCCTGATGCTCATCTGGATCTTTCAAGTAGCACTCCTTTAGATTGAGGAAGTGGATTGCGTCGACACAGCCATGTGATTGTGACCGGGGCCCAGCCCATGTCCACTATAAGCTTGCAAATGTCCACTACAAGGCTTGCAAATGTCCACTACATGGCTTGCACATGTCCACTCTACAAGGCTTGCACATGTCCACTCTACAAGGCTTGCACATGTCCATTACAAGGCTTGCACATGAGGCGAGGATGCTGAGCTGATCCACATGCCTGCCAATGCCAAGGCGACGCTATCAAAACTAGAACAGTTTCCGCAGTGCACACAGCGACTGGATGCCAAAAGTTGCCTCGAAGCACATGAAGCATATGGGACATGGCTTGACATCAGACTGGCATGCTGAAATTGTCCTCTCATGTAACAATGTGAACCATCATGAATGTCTGCACAGATATCGTTATCTGACATGGCATTATCCAGCAAGACAACAGCATGGCAGCTGGCACTTGCGCTGGTTTGATGGACTGACCTGATACTTGCGCTTGTCAGGTCGAGTTCTACGCAGCCAGATCTTGTCCTTCCTGAAGTGTGACGCTATATAGGCAATGACACGCTTCATGCTGATGCGCTTGCCAGTCCGGTACTCTCCCGCCATTTTGCTTGCCAACTGCGGCTCCAGCACCAAGCGTAGTTGCTCAGCCAGGTCACTGGACAGACCAGCTGTCAGAGCCTCACACCTTCCCCATACCTGATGCAGCACAATAGGCAACATTTCCACAGTGCACAAGATGGCTGAATGCCGAAAGGTGTCCGATGAAGTGTATGAGACACGGGACGACATCAAACTGGCATGATGGACTTTGCCTCTCATGTAATTTTGTGTAGCCATCATGTACACCTGGGCAGACACCCACATCTGGGATGGCACAATATAGCATGTGAGCACTAGAACAAGCCAAAACAAGCCAGACAAGCCTTGAGCGTCATTGCACACGACTGTCGTGGCCCCATGTGGCTGCATACACAGCTTGCTGTAAGCAGGACATAAGGTGACTTGACAACAGGAGCAACAAGTGTATGCCTTTCAGCAAACATGATGAGAGCCTCCTGAGGCAGCAGCCAAGAGCTTAAGATGCAATCACGAATGCCTGATGCATCAGCTGGGCACAGCGACATATGAGATGTCTTCAGTGCTTAAGATGCACAGAGTAGTGCAGGTGCTCTAGACATGACCATCACAGGTGCTAAATGGGACAGGTAACAACATTTGCTGCATTGTACATGGTGATAGATGCACACCTCTTGGCCATAGGCAATGCTCCGCTGAGAGGTGTCCAAGACCAAAGTGCCATCTGATGCTGCTTTGACCCTCAGCTCTACCTCTCTCCTCAGCTGCTGAGCTGACTCAGCATTGAGTCCTCCCTCAGCCAGGACCATGTCCTCATCAGGCAAGCCATCCCCTGTCCCATCTGACAGGGATGCTCTTTGCATCTGGGCACTCACATAGCTGTCATCCAGCCGCATCCGGTCTTCTTCTGCTTCGCCCATGACATCATCAGCAGCAGCTTCACCTTCAGCGCCAGACAGCTTGTGATCTGACTGCTCTTCAGACTTCTTCTTCTCCTGTTGTATGCTTGCAGGTGCCTGACCGCCTGCTGCGTCGCTTCTCAGAACCTGCTCAGCGCTCAAGCGCTCTGCTGACTCAGCCGTTGGAGGCTCAGCTTCCGGCTCAGCTGCTGTGACGTCATCCGCATCCTGATCTGGCATGCCTGACTGATCCAGCGCTTCAATGGATTTTGCTTGATCCTCTGTGGCAGGGGCCAATGCCTGTGTTTCGCCCTCGGCCCTGCCCTCACCTTCGGCCATGTACTCATACTCCCCCTGGCTAGCATCAGGGGGCTGGTCTGGGGGTGCGTCTGGGGCATTGTCTATGCCAGCGTCTTCACTGGTGTCCTGTTGAGGCGTGGCTGAGTCGCCTGTGACAGCTAAGCGAGATCTCCACTGCTGCAGAGCATCTCCCAGACTCCTGTAGCATAAATGAATGATCATTAATAGGCTCTGCATCACGTCCTTGCATGAGCTCAATTTGCATAGTATGCGGTTTACAGCATTTTGGGCACAGGCACACTGCATCGGACAACGAACAAGTAGACACATGTTGAGAAAGTTTCCACATGCAAACAAGTGCCTAACCCTACCTGTAGGGATTGGAGTCCTTCTGCTCAGTAGAGTCTGACTGCTGCTGACCCCTATCGTGACCGGAGCTGGGCATGGGGGCTCCGCCCGCCCCAGCTTCAGCCATACCAAAGGAGCTTTGCTGGCCCTGGGGGGGTGCCTGGGGCCCCTCCTGCATGCCGTGTTGTGCCTGCTGAGGGCCCTGTGCCTGATCAGGCATGCTTTGGATGGATGCCTCTGCAGCATCTTTGTCACCTTCTGATGTTCCAGCTGCCTGCAAACAGCACAGCAAGGCATGCAGATCATCAAAGCAGAGCGCATGTTGTAGGGTACCTGACCCTTCAACTGGTGAGTGACAGACACTGGCATGGTGTATGCACAGCAAAGAATGTGCAAATGTGCAAATGAAGGCTGTTTCTGTGTTGTCCAAGCAGGTATGTGCACACAAAAGACAGAAGGTACTGATGATGAGGCAACAGTAAAGCAGAAGAAGCCTGGATTGTCTCAGTCTTGTGAATTTTCATCCTTTTGAGCCAAGCTTGTTGCAAGACTCAGCGTGTGTAACAATATGTATCATCCCTGACAATCTGCGTTGTAACCATGTCAGTTGCTGCTGTTCGCAAGGTATGAAGGCAATGCTGCACAACAAGGCCAGCACTTCATTGCTGAACCTGTATGTCGACATTTGAATATATGGGATACGCATCTTCAACTCACAGAGCATGTCAAAACTTTCTGATCTTTGAGAATGTTTGAGGGAAGACTCACCTGAGCTGGAGTTGAGGCAGCAGTTGGTGCTGCAACACCTTCAGGTCCTGCCTCAGGCTGCTGCTTCTGCTCTTCTGCTTCATCAGCCTCATGGCCCCCCAAAGGCCCCTCCATGGGGTCATCCTCCCCATCCCCACCCTCGTTAAACTCATCCCCTTCCATGTTCTGATCAGGCTGCTGCTCATCTGTGCCCTGCTCTTCTTCAGCTGCTGATGCAGCTGCGGCTGCAGCTTCTGTGCCATCCTCTTCATCGTTGTCATCTTCCATGTTGGTGTCTTGGTCAATGGCGGGATTTTCAGTATCCTGAGGTTCAGATTCTTTCTCATCTGGCTGGTCCTGAAATCCGCTTTGCTGCTGCTGTTGCTGTTGATCATCCTGATGCTGATCAGCACCAGCTGGATCCTCGCCGCCCTCTTCTTCTTCAGCTTTGCCATCATCATCCAGATTCATGTCTTCTGGCAATTCCAGTTCCTGCAGGCCACAGGAAAGGTTGCCTCAAAATGGATTGCATATGCACTGTACACAGGTGGTGTTCTAGTGAGCTATGATTGCGCTTTGTTGCCATGCATAACTTTCTAGGATGAAGGTTTTCAATGGAATGAGCCTGCAGCCTCTTGAGTGGTGGTTGACTCTATAGGCTCCTTGGGGATTGTGAAGTGCTGGGGGATCAACTTTAATCACTCAGCCACTTCTGCAAACATGCACAAGATGATTGCAAGATGAGTGCCAATCTTGTCATAACTGCCGTTGCACCCTCATTTGCGCCAGCTCGTTTCAAAAGTTTACAGGGTGTCAACAATACTAAGCAACAGCGTTCTGCTGCCGTCCCGTCGACCGAAGTTTGCCATTACGGCCTGTACACACATGCGACTGCCTACCATCACTCATAAGCACGCTGTGCTGAATCAGGCCAGTCAACATACGACACAAAAGCCTGCGCCAGTCTCAGACATTTGGCTTGTCAGCATATGTTGTTTAGCAGTTCGATTGGCCTGAGAGCATTGCAATATGCTGTTTTTGGGAAGTAGCGTTTCTCCATACCTGATCAGGTGCTGTGGGCGGTGCAAAGTTGGAATCCTCATATTTGTCCTGAATGTCCTCATTCACTCCCCCTTCCTCTTCACCCTCATCCCCTTTGTCATTGTCCCGGTCAGCATTCTGTTCCTGCTGCTCCTTCTGTTTCTGAGCCTCTGGTTTTGGCTTGTCTTTGGAGTCCCCTGCTTCCTCTTCTTGGCCAGCTTGGTACTCAAGCTTGCTGCTGTCTTCCACCTGCGGTCACAGTGAGCAGCATTGCATTTAGAAACCCCCATTCTTGGCGTGCTTTTTGCTGTTGTGACTAATACCTTGAGCAAGATTCCCATCCAGGCAAGAAGGTGTTGCACAATTACCTGTACAGGCGCATCCTTCTCATACTTTTCCTCGGCTTTAGATTGCTGGGGCTTGTCCTCGTCCTGCCCCCACAGCTGCTCATCCACCACATCACCCTCATCCCCCACCTCCCCCATCTCCTGTTCAGACAACATCTCACCATTCAGCAAGGCTGCAATGGGCAGGCACACAGCACAGTACCCCTCTCATGCAAAGCCTTACACAAGCACATCACATCAAACTCAAGTGCAGCACAGCACGCTTGAGCAGTCTCAGGAAGCAAGCAAACCTTGTTGCAGTGGGATCTTCACCGTCATGTTGGCTGCTCCATGATTAGTTTGATGCAGAGGTACCTATCAGGTTTAGCGTGACAGCAGACTACCTAGGTGTCTCGGACAGATAGTGGATGCAGCAGTTTGCACAGCAACCTCAACGGGGCAAGCAACGACAGCAAGCAAGCAATATGCAGCAGACCGTGCAAGCTTCTGGTCAGAGAAGCAGAGCAGGCTTGCAGTGCATTGAACTGTCAGCAAGCCATCATCATGTGGCTGGTTGATCAGCGCCGGCGACTGGCTGTCTCACCTGGTCCATGCGCTCTTCCCCTTCTTCCTCCTGCTCTTGGTCATCAGCATCAGGGTCGGCTTGCATGTCATGCAGGCTACCCTCAAAGTCACCCTCCATCTCAATTCCTTTGCTCTCATCTTGCTCCTTGGGCTCAGCTTTCTCCTCCTGCCGTGTCATTCAGGCTTCAAACTGACTGTCATAAAAATAGTAATAATAATAATAAGCGTAGTAAAAATGATAATAATAATGCTAAATTCGCTTTCCAGCTCATGATGAGCTAGGTCCATACGGGGCAAGTCTTGTCTCCCCAAAGCAGGCTGTCATCAAATCTCCAAACAGCAAGGTGAGTGCTTGCTATAGAAGTAGCACATGTCCTGGAAACTTCATGTGAAAGACAGCATCATGATCATACATATACTGCAACTGTGATCCTGACAGATCGCCAAACAGCAAGGCAAATGCATGTTACACAAACCGCATGTGTTCTGGACATGCAGTGCAAGCACTGACCAGCATGCTGTTTGTACAGCAAGCTTGAGACTTGTCAGCTGCACTACAGCTTGCAGGCTGTAAACAATAGGGCAGACTCACAGCCATGGCCACAGCCATGGCCACAGCCACGGCCACAGCCACATCCACAGCCACAGCCACAGCAACAGCCACAGCCACAGCCACAGCCACAGCCACAGCCGCAGACGCTTCAAGACGTATAGGCCTTTACAGGCATCACACAGAAGCAGTAGAATCAGCCTATTGCCAAGAGGGTGCCTGTGCCAGTACCTGTTGCTCTTCCTGGCCCTTCTGTTGAGCTCCCTGCAGTTGATCCTCATTCTCAATCTTGTCACTGACATCCTTGGCCCCCTCGCCTTCACCCATGCCTGTTCCCTCATGCTCCTTGAATGTACCTGCACCTTCCCCTGCACGACAGCATCATGCTTACATGCAGCTGACAGAGTCTTGCAGGTGTGACTCTGGTTGGGCCATTGTCATGCTCCTGGTTTGCACTTGTGCCAGAGTCGGTCGTGTGACAGCGTGCGCAGCTGTTCTTTTGCTTTTCTTGAATGATTAGACTCTGAGTGCTATTTGACACGTACCTGCCTTGTGTCAGGTGGCACAAAACCCCCCCCCCCTCCCCCCTAGGAAAAAAACAACTTGATACTGCATACAATGCCTGTTGCGGCATATAACCTAGCAGACACTGTGATGCACCCAACACAAGAGACGGAGTAGTCTTTGATGAAACCCAGACAACATGCACAAGTGACAAGCAGAAGTGACGCTACACAAGTGACCTCAAGGGACGCTGTTGTGCTGCTGTCAGTCATGCAGCGTGCTGCCTCCATGCATGCACGCACGTCAATCACGCCACAGTCTGCAAAATGACCCCAACGCAACAAACAGTGCACTTTGGTGCTGCAAATGTCAGTCCTGCGTCATGTGACCTGCCTACCTGCTTCAGTTTCCTCAGACTCCGTAGCAGTGCAGAAGCCCTCTTGCATGACTCCACTCAGCAGGCTTGTCACAATGTAGCCTAGCTTGGCAACAGCCTTGTGCAAGGTCAGGAACTGCAGCCCCAGCTGCCTGAAAGCTGCTGCCACACCGCTTACTAATGGCTGCACCATGCTCAGCATGCCCAGCATGTTTCCAACATGCGCACCTACATGGACTGTCATGGTCAGACATGTGTTAGAGACACTGTGCGTATTATTTGGGTAACACAGGCGAGCAAGATGGCAAAGTGTATGTTGAGCGCCCGACAGACTCAGTGAAGACAGGCTAGTCTCTCCATGCATGGTGCTGCTGTGAACTCATAAGCTGCATGTTGCCAGCCAAGCTCTGCAGTTCAGATGAACTGTCCAGCCCTTGACAGGTAAAGGTTGCGCAGTTTATCAGATGCATTCAACCAAAATATACTTTGCATAACCCAAGAGCAGAAACCACCAGCAGCAGCAGCAAACAGACTTGATGACTTGTGTTGTGTTGGCTGACCTGCAGGCCCCTGAATGGCTTGCATCTGCACTAGCAGACCTAAAAGGCCTGAGAGCTGACGGCACATCTGCTCAATCCTCTTACTGTTCATCTTGGATTCCAGCTGACTGGACTGAAGAAGAACACTGGGCCCATCTGCAGAATGCATGATTGTGCGTCAGTGCGTGCATTTGCGGCTGTATTGATGACACAAGAGGACAACACTGCATGTTTGAGCTGGAAAACGAGGGATCAACAGTCAAAACATTTTTGGCGGGAAAATGTATCCTTACTCAAAACAAGGTAAAAAAGGTTGTAGAACTTGCAGCCTAGCCTTGCCTCACTGGGAGATGGCCTGCCAGGCAGAGCCGGCTCCCAGCGAGATGAAGCTAAGATGCAAGCTCCAGTTCTGCCCAGGATTTGAACCCAAGACCTGAGTCTGGCACCATGATCTAACCTTGGTGCAGAACTGGACTTATGATGTTAATCAGCCTAATTTGCTTTGCTATGTACCAAACCAGCAGATCTTGGCCGATCATCACACACACAGGCCAGCCTGAGCCTTGTTCAAGTGTGAACGCAGCAAAGCACACACAGCAGGCCGAGAACCTCACCTGTTTCAGATGTCACTTCGGCATCCAAGCTGTGTATGTTCTGCGCCCACAGCAGCATGTTCTTCACTACACCTTCCACTTCCTCCTGCCATTGCTGTCCAACTCTTTCCTCATCAGGACTGTCAGTGACAGCGGCCTCCTGTGGCCTTGTGCCTTCACCTGCTTGTTCCAAGTCCAAAGACTGCAACCTTGCAGCTTCTTGCAGAGCCAGAAGCGCCTGCTTCCATCCTGGGACTGTCCCACTGTATCCATGCTGCTGATCTGCTTTCTGTGCCTCTTCAGCCAACCGCCTGATCAGCTCCACGCTGTTGCACAGGGCACCGTGAGCTGCTGCTGTGACAAATGGCCGAGAGTGGTGACCGTGTATGACAGGAACGGCTGCAGCCAGATGGTTGGCCAGACTGACCCTACTAGCATGAACCTGATCTTGGTGCTGCTGCAGAACTGTAGCTGCACCCTGCAGAGCATGGTGTTAAGTTGTCAGCACAGCAGCAATAATGCAGACTCTCAGTGCAAGTGCCCTATATGTACTGCCCTCAAGCCTCTAAAAGTCTGTCCAAAGACCAAACCGCAGATACCTTTCAAAAAGCTTATTATTCCGCATGTAAAAGCCATACAGCAGGCACCTTGACACAATTTGAATTTGAAGTGCAGCGTGGGTAGGGCTTTTCAATATCTGACAGCTCAGGAGAGAACACACCTGCAGTGTGGACTTGGCAGCAGCGTTCCCTTCCACCCTACCAACAGCACTGACCAACCTGGATGTGTCTGCCAGCAGCCAGAGCAACCTGTCTAGCTGGGCCACCTGGTCTTGCATGCGCTGTGGCACACCACCCTGCAAATACACAGCACAGCTGCAAGACAGACCCGAGTACTGTTTCCCATGACCAGGGGAAGGGATTAACAGTTTCAGGGCAGCTGTACTTGAGAGGCTCAACAGTGCAACCCTGAATTTGGTCGCAGCCTTCAAGCTGGGTAGCAGTTAGTGGCCAGGCAGGGCATATAGAATTACATGTTCAACAAACAGTCAGCCAACACAACCGTGTGGTGTTCACTTGTGGCATCTGTCTATGTAAATGTGTTGTACATGCCCTAAATTTCCTGTTTGTGTCCCACATCTCTAAGTTTTCCACTTCAAATACGTGATCTGAAAATGCATCAAACCAACTCCAAAACAGACCAAACACAAAGGTGTACGCTCATCTGGTGAATGGACTGCAGTTCACCAGATGAACTGTGATGCTGAAGCTTTGGCAAAAGGGTATTGAGTGCTGAGGACTATATAGTCATGAGCACTGTATGTTGAGGTGAGTATGCCAACCTGAGGCGCCAAAGACCCATGCTTGAAGCTGGTCAGAACCTGGCATAGCGCCTGCAGCTGTTTGAATTGCTGGCTCAGCGTGCTCAGCGTGTGACGCTGGGAACGCTGCACAAACAGCAAGTGCTCGCAGTAGCGCACTGAAGATTCGACCTCCAGAGCGCTCATGTCATGGTGCGGCGTCTTTGCGGCCTGAACACGCAGTTGAGATCTCAGCTTAGGATGCTTGCATCTGTAAGTGAACAACTGGGAGACTTTGGACTGTTGCACTTGATGATCTGAAGCAGGTGTTCAGGTCAATGCTATCAGATTGTTGGCACAGTTGACCTAGAAAACGTATATCAATGAGCTTGGTAAATGTGAGGCCATAAAGAGACAGCATGACTGTCAAATGCACAGGCTGCAGGCATGACAGCATCTACTTTCTTGTTTCACATGCAGAACCAGTCTGTGAAGCAACAACAAGCATGACTACTCTGCAGTGCGCAGCTGCAATTCCTCTTGTCCGCATGCATTCATACTTCCATCCATTGACAGCACGCCTACACTTCCACTGCCCAACCTCACAGCGCCAAGATGCTTGAACATGAGAGTACATTATACAGTACCTTCCAGAGTCGTTGCATTCTAGCAATGCCCATGTAATAGTAGGCGTCAGCCTTGCCCCACTGCTGATGCGCTGCCTCCAAGCTCACTGGGGCGACACCTGTCAATGCTGCTTCGCTGCTCAGTACTGGGCTCTCCTCCAACTGTGGACTGATCTGCAGTTACAACACAAGTGTAACTCAGCAAACTCACTGGGGCGACACCTGTCAATGCTGCTTCGCTGCTCAGAACTGGGCTCTCCTCCAACTGTGGACTGATCTGCAGTTACAACACAAGTGTAACTCAGCAAACTCACTGGGGCGACACCTGTCAATGCTGCTTCGCTGCTCAGAACTGGGCTCTCCTCCAACTGTGGACTGATCTGTAGTTGCAACACAAGGGTGACCTCAGCAAGGAAATCACAAGCTTGCTGGAGCTATGCTGTGTCTCTTGCACGGTGAATGATTGTCACAAACATTTGATGAGTTGATGTTGTTTGAGTTGTGCAGCTGTGTGATTGTTGATCACTGTACTGTTTGCCTACCTGGGAATGTTCTAGGGATATGAGCAACATGCTATTGCTGTTCCCTGGAAACATGCAAACCCACGCAAGAGGAACTTAAGGTGCAGGTGATGCAGTACGGATGGTGCAATGCACGAACAAAAACATCATCGTTATCATTATTATCATTATACATATTATTATAATTATCACCGTTGTTGCTGTTGTGTTGTTCCTATTATTGTCAGGATTGTGATTGCTGTTATTATATTTTGGTTGTTGTTATGTGTACCTGTGTGAACCAGGCATGTACAGTGCGGTCATGAGGCGGAACTGCAGCGCGGCGTCTGGTAAGGCCCAAGGCCCCTAGGGCCTTTAGCAGGTCATTCAAGGCCTTCTTCTTCCTCAGGCGAGCGCCCTTGTCAGTCACCTGCCTCAGTTCCAGTGCTCGCTCTGCTGCCTCCCCTGCAACTTCTTCTATGCCCATTGCACCTGTGCCACATTCATTTCTCCATCAGTGAATTACCCTCTGGGGTGTGGAGCCAGTTGTGACTGATCAGACTTGAAAGGCTTCAAAGCACAGGTGTATCCAAAGGATACATACGCATGTCCTGAAGATGCAAAACTGTGTTTACATTGCCAGAGTTGAGAAGAAGATATGACTCTGGCAAATCTGATTGAAAAGCGAGCATTATTTTGACTCATGCTCTCCCAGTACCATGACCACTTCTGGGTCCTACTGCAAAGTTCAAAGGACTGTGATTTGCACTGACAATGTGTGCAAAGTTCCATACTGAACAAGCAGCAGCAACAGACCGCGAGACTGTCCCACATAATCTCAGCATTTCTGGACTGACCACAGATGTATCACAAGAGTCACACCTTCAGTGAAAGCGACCCAAGCAGCAGCCGCCTCTACCAGCAATTGCTGCATTCTGGTGCCCAGCTGGGGCAGTCTGTGCTGATATAGATCTCCCTGCTTGCTCTGCCATGCTTGCTGCCCCTGCCAGTAACCAGGTCCAGAGGCAACACCAGAAGGCACCACCTTGAGGGATGTGCTGCAGAAAGTCTGCCATGCTCGTATGTTCTCTTGCTGCACCTGCAAGCACAAAGACAGAGTGGCTGCGCCAGTGTGATGCACAAGCGAAGCCTGCAGGGCGCATCAAACAGCCTTCAGAGCTACCAGTATTGCCACAGTGGGGTGGGGTTTCAACAGTAGCTGGCATAAAGTTCCAGCTTTCCATCTGATCAAGCAGATGCGCCATTTGTCCACTCGCTAGTAATTAACAAATTCTGCAACACCAGAACCATTACAAACCATACCTCTTCCAGTGTAGCAGAGTGGGCCTGGTTCCTCTTGCTTCGACTGGCACTCTTCCCTGCTTGGAACCCCTTTGCAGCCCCCAAGGCAGCCTTGTCCGAGGCACCTGTCAAGTCTGCAAAACCTATGGCTTTGGACGCAGCAGCCAGCACAGCAGCGGCAGGTTGACTCAGCGCTTCTTCACCACGCCTTGTCAGCCTATGCAGCTGACGCTGGTTACGCTCTGTGGTGGCTTTCATGGCGTAGTAACCCCTGTCTTCCCATTTGGCCAGCCGCACAAAGTCCTGCAAGCAACCAGTGATGAACTTTGGTGCTTCATGAACTGCAGTGGGTGGAATCAATACCAGGTTCAAATGTCTGGCAGGCCTCAACACCAATACCTACGCATCTTGCATCTGAAGTTCATTTCAAAAATTGTCCATAAATAGTGTTTTTGTAAGATGATATAACATGAGGAAATGGCAACGTGATACAGTGCCACGCAACATTACCCAGATTGCATACCAACTCAAGTGTGTGCATGTAGATGTGCTGAACATGCACTAGGGCTCTGCTGCATGGATGCACAGTAACCCTTGCTGGCACGATGGTCCAATGCATGTTAACTGGCAGGCACTTGACATGCATCATAGGTTTGGAGCTTGTGCAGAACATACGCTGATGTGTGTTTCAGCAACAAATTACCTAGCTATGAGCACAGAAGCCAAAGGTTTAGAATAGACTCTTATCTCAACCAAGGACTTGAATATCTTAGGACACACAGAGGCTTATGCTCTTACCTCCAACTGCTTTTCCAGCTCTGCTAAGCCATCAGCAATGGCCTTCTGCATGAGGGTGAGGAACTGCTTGTAGTAGCGGTGAGTATTGTACAGAGCTGCGGCGATGGCTGTCCAGCGCTGTGGGTTTTTGCTCTGGACCTGGGATTGTACCAAGGCATGGCACCTGCAGCATACAGAATCTGACAGACATGCACTACATGACAGCTGGGACCTCAAGGCGCGCACAGGGACCAAACACACAGCAGGTAGGAAACCCTTCACAACAAGGCAATACATTTTGGGAGTTAGTAGGACTGCACACCTACTACACCTACATGGTTGCACATGCCTATGCACAGCTGAGAACACGCACATTGACTCCAATACATCTATGCACTATCTGGCTTGGAAGGTTTGGCATGAGCAGCTCAGTATACTTTGGTGTCATCATGAAGTACTCAGTATTGAAGGACAAGTATGATGAAGATCATCCTAGCTGTTCATGCCAAACCTCCGAACAACTCAGAAAAGTGTGCCCAATCTTATCAGTGAATCTACAGGCCCTAACTGACCAACAGGCTCAGCAGAAAGTCCTAAACACCCCTATTGACAGCCTCATCACAGCAGTGTCAACTGTCCATTGTACATGGTAAGAGGAGACCCACCGAAAGCTCCACACCATGTTCAGGCGCTGCTCGTATTCACCAACAGTGGAGGTCTGCAGAAACTGTTCCACTGCTGCAGCCAACTGCTGGATCTGCTGCCGCTCTTCCTCTTCTGCGTCAGCCTCTGGCGGCTGCTCCAGAACCAGGCGGTACAAGTGGAACCATGTGCGATGCGCTCCTGTCAGCAACATCACAGCTTTTGAGAAAAGGGTTGTACAGAGTCTCTGTGTTGGCTTGGCGTCCCTGGATCTTACCAACTAGTTTATGATGTCTGTATGCTCTGTTAAGGTCAAGCTAATTTCCATGCATCTTGTTTGATTTGCATACTATTGCAAGCTGCAAGTACCATCTGCTGTGCTGGCTACAGTCGAGTGGGACTGCCTAGAACTGTGCATGAGACTGCATGGTGCATCAGCGTACGACCAACCTGCAGCATGACGGCTTCTGGTGGTGTTGAGCAGGTTTCGCCAAGCAGCCAAATCAAGCTGTACTGGCTGCGGTCAAACAGGACTGCCTAGAACTGTAAACTGATTGACTGATAGAAGTGCGCACTCGACTGCACCGTACATCAGTGTGTGACCAACCTGCAGCATGGCGGCTTCTGGTGGTATTGAGCAGGTTACGCCAGGCAGCTAACTCAAGCTTGCGCCAGCGAGTGGCCAGCTGTGCCACTGCCTCCAGCTGCCCAGCCAGGCTCACATGCTTGGCTGCAGATTCCTCCCATACCTGGGCTCTGGCCAGCAGCAGCTCAAGCCCTGTTAAGGCAGCCTTCAGTGGAGACTGCACGGACAGACCTGCACACGAAGGCAAGATTTGAAACTGCTGCAAATCTGTCTCGAGGCAACAAGCTCGTGGCAGCTGACCAGAGCTGAGTTTGAGCATGACCACCACTAGGGCACATCTCTGAACGTTCAAGCAGCCTCAGGCTGGGCTACTGTTGAGAGTGACAGGCACCTTGGCATATGGAGGGGGGTATGACATAGCAGCAGTGTGAGTGTGTTTGAAGGAAGCCTTCCTCAGGCTGTTCTCTGGTGATACTGAAAGGCATGACATCTGTTATCATGGGTTTGTACGGGCACACCCACAACAAATTTTACAAAACCGACAACAAATTTGACAAAATCCACAACAAATTTGACAGCATACCTGTCAGCCTGTCGCAGATGGCAGACAGCTGCACCAACACTGGGTGCTCAGGCCACTCAACCAACAGCTCTTCCAGGCGGGCTTTCAGACCACACACTGGCCCTGCCAATAGTGCTGCCTCCTCCACACATGCTTGCTGAATGTCAACTGCATCACCTGCATTCAGCTCCAGCACTGAAAAACCTGATTTGCATTTGCTGCATTCCACTCAACCACTGGACATTTGCTGCAGGAGGAGACTAGCTGCCTTAGGATGTAAGTGCTTGCATGAATTCCGACATAACTCTTCACGATGAGTCTGAAAATTATGAGCAAATGGGTGCTGGGAAATTTGGTTTACCAGCTGCATAGGCACCTGTAGCATGCAGGCAATTGTAATGTTCCTTTTGTGGCCAAGCCCCATGCGGAGATCTTGGGCTCACACATGAGAAGCACTAAACAGTGCATACGATGGTCACAACACAAATGGCTCGTCACCACTGAAACAGAAAAGAACTTGATCTGTCATGTAGAGGTGTATGGACAATGTACCTTGTCCAGCAACAGGAGTAGGTGCAGCAACAAGCTGCTGATGCTGCATTGTCAGCCGCATGAGGTGACTGCCACTGGTCACATGATCGATGTGGACAGGTGGCAGTGCCTGAGTGCCCCGCAACACTGAGCATCCCAGCTCATAGGACAGCTTGAACGCAGCTTGCCAGGTGTCATTTTCCTCCTGAGTATGATGTGTAGCCGATGCAAAGGTGGTGTGTAGCCTGCAGAGAGCAGACAGGAAGCTTAGTCCTTGGCAAGCATATGTTGCTAGGTGGTATGTGGTGACTTTGACTGATGAGCTGAAGGTCGTGCTTGCTTGCCATTTGTGTACCGTCAGTGTATAGAACAGCACTGGGAAGTTTTCCACCTTGAGAAGTTCCTGTACGGGACATGAGAGCCCTATGACTTGCAGCACATTTGCACGCTGTGTTCAGAATGCCTGCAAAGCCAAGCTTTGTCCAGGCATGCACAATCGGCTGAATGGGAGATAGAAATGATGTCAGACACTGCGAGGTAGCACAGGCAAGGAGATGTTTAAAGGCATTCAGGCTGGTTGGGTCACAAGCCTTTCTGATGTGTTCCCAGACCAAGTGGGCCTATAAACAAATTGCAAAGCCGGTCTGTCTGTCTGTCTGTGCCATGCTGAAGTCAGCACTATGAGGTCAGCTAAGCTTGCATGTTAGATCTGAGCTGACAGCTACCGGTCAGCTTGACTTGCATGTTAGATCTGGGCTGATAACTGCCGTTTACCAGAGACAAAACACAGGCCTAGGTCCATGGC
>JAABUK010002716.1_pt1 | contig 31339 bp, 49 predicted proteins | sample 5559141 | NCBI WGS metagenome assembly JAABUK01 (sample SAMN10711869, study PRJNA513367) | rock metagenome | isolation source: Antarctica rocks | place: Antarctica: Victoria Land, Pudding Butte nord | collected 2016-01-03
GCTCCTGTGTTTTCAGGTGGGTTGAGGCGGGATCGGCAGGCGAGGTTAGATGCCCGGTCAGGGGCAGAGGTGGGCACTGGCCTGGCCTGGGGCTGCAAGCGGTTGACAGGAGCAGTAGGAGGCCTTGGAGGCAACGCCGATGGGATGGCAGGGGAACCTCTGCTGGCAGGCTGCCTTTCGGCTGTTGTGCGGCGTGAAGGGGGACGAGCAGCAGCAGTCAAAGAGGAGGTTGCCTGCTCTACACTAGCTCTACAGTGCACGAATGGAGCGTCAGGGGGCTGGTGCAGATGTGCTGCAAGGCGTAAGTCACAGGTATGCAATCGGGCAAAGTAGCACGTCTGATCACGGCAACTTCATGGATGTTTTGTCAGGCTGTGTCTTGAAAGTAGCAGCTCCTTTGTGATGTGCCTTTGCTTCTCTGACCATGACAGCTGTTGTGCAACAAGCCGTAAGACTGCTGCTGTGCAGCACATTGCAAATGATGGACACACCAAGGTCCCTTCAATCGCACAGGGAACTTAGTCAAGCATGCTGCAAAAGTTGATATGCAGTCCAAGTCAGGTAGATGAGCTAGCTGACCGTCTGAGCCCAGCTTTGGCTGTCTGCCACTCATCTGCGCTGCTGAAGTCCTCACTTGTCTCTGCCTGGATTGCCTTCACAGCTTTCACTGTCTGCATTTGACACTCAAGCATCAGCATTATGGAGTGATGCCCCATGCTGTTGATGCATACCGTCCTTGCTGTAAATCAGAGCTTGCTTGTTTAACGTTTTGTGCCACAGCATATGTCAGCACTGAATGCAAGGTACAACAGTCACTTGAGAAAGCACTTGAGACAGCCTCTAGGTGAACAGCGAGTATACTGGCTGAACACTGACAAATTGTGTCAGGCTGCTGCATTAAAACAGTCCTGGGCCTGTCTCACCTGAACCTGCAACTTTGGCTTGGCAGCTTTGGCTGACAGGCTCTTCCAGTGCTCCTCATCGCTGTCAGCATCAGAAGTGTCTGCTGCCTTGGCAGGCCCTGCATGCGCCTGAGCCATGCCCTTCTGCCTGTTCAACAGCGCACTACTGCTTGCTGCACTTGACTGCCGCAGGCTGGCCTGTGTCATGAGGCCAGATCTTGGCTCAGCTGTGCTGGCAGTGCTGTCTCTACTTGCCCTCCTGTCAGCAGTGCTACTAGGCTTTCCAGAGGGCAAGACTGTTGCTCTGCTGCTGTCTGGTCTGACTGCGGCTTTGCTGGCAGGCATGCTGCCAGACTGAGCGGTTTGCTTGGCGCTGAGAAGCTGTGACTGCTTTGGGCGCTGTGCATGCACCAGCTCGTCATCACTGTCACTGGACGCGGCAGCAAATGGCTTGTTTTGGGCAGCGGTTGCAGGCTGTGGTCTGCCTGCTTGGCTTCTGTTGTCTGCTCTCATGCTGAGGAGGCTTCTGCTTGTTGGCTCAGGATCGCTGTCGCTGTCAGCTGCTTGAACAGATGGGCGCTGCCTACCTGCTGAGGCAGTGGATGCAGACCTCTCAAGAGCTTTTTGGCCAGGTTGCAACAATCCAGGTCTGGTCTTCAGCTTCTCAGCTGCCACTGGCTTGACAGGGACCTGTGCCAAAGATGCTTGAACAGTGAGTGAAGCGAGAGTGACTGGCTGGGCTGATGAGTCTGACGACAGTCGGCCCTCCTTGGCTTGAGTAAGCAACTTGTTCTGATGCTTCTGCAACATGTGTGCATCATCGTCGCTGTCGTCATCGGGAGGAGCAGCAGCTGCTGTTGCTGACTTCCTAGATGGCTGAACATCTCTACTTTGTCTACTGCTGGCGACGACTTGTGACAGCTTGCTGGACTGTGATTCCTTGCTTTGTCGCCTAGCTGTTGCAGGGCGAGCTAAGCTTGTAGCAACTTTTCCTCTGTGTTTTTCCAACACAACATCCTCATCCTCGCTGCTCATTATGATGGCAAAAGCCTGCTAGGACTGCCAAATCACAGCAGAGTTTCAATTCCGTCTGACATAATGTCCCGCTGAGCAGCAAAGACAAACTGCTTCGCCAAGTCAAATGCAGCCTCCCCAGCTTCATTCACTTGTCAAAATCTGGCCAGCGCAATTACTCATCGGTAGCCTAAACCCCACGTGGAATGAACAGTCATGATCTGCCATGACAAAGGAGCAATCGACCAGGCATATTGTTGATTCACTTCATTCCGGAACCGACCGCAACTGCCTCACTGGCGGAGAGACCAAACCAGCTTTATCATGTTGTAATCAAGCCTCGAAATCTTGCATCAACCGTGAGACGCACTGGCATGGACCGCGCAGTCGCACGAGCAAGCCAAGCATATCGAGACAATGAAGTGGCACTTGACGACGGGCATGTGCCCAAAGATCATTCTGTTGAACACCACACAGCCGTTGCTGCCGTCCAGCCAAGCGGACACAGTGCACGGAACCTCCATCATGTCAAGTCGGCTAAGAACTTGCGAACTGCTGCTGCTGTGACTGTCAACTTGCGAGACTGTGGGGCCATATCTCGCATTCTCAGGCAAGGCAGGATGTTCAGGAGCAGTCAAGTCATGAGGTACATTCGATTCCAATGATGTTCTTTTCCAGGCTGATAGCTGCGTGAGTGCTTCAGCCGCATGCACTGACCTTGGTCTATGTTTGTTCTTGCAGTGCAGCAGAGATTGACAGACTGGGCATAAGGGTGAGTTAAGTACATTGCATGACTGGCATTTGGCTAGATGCCCTTTGCAAGCGACAGGCCTGAGCAAGATGCCTGCTGCAGTCGATATTGGATCTCAGGATTATGCGCAAGGATTGCAAAAAGGAGGCCAAGGACTTCAACAATGGCGTGCATGAGCTGGCGTACACCCTTGGACAGGTTCTTGCACGAGTTACTCAGCAGATATGTTGCTGCATGCTGAGCACACAATATCTCCTGCACACCTGTTCAGCAATCTTCAGGACTGCGATCTTGCGCTGCTCATGGCACACTTGTCTTGATTATGCCAGGGCTTGTCTCTCATATGTTCAAAATGTTGACATTGTGTCTGCTGTGTTGCAACAGCCAGTTCAAAACTTGGCAAAGACCCTGACGGAACGAGGATCAGCGGCACCTGTCCCTTGCCACATCTGCTCAGACGAATTTGAGGAGGCATACAACCACGAGTCATCCGTTTTTCACGGTGCGTCAACACTGCTATGTGGCACGCTGATCATGATTTTCAGGGTCCAGCAAAGGAGCAACATGCAATTTTGTATGACATGGCCATGTAGGGTCAATGCATGCTACAAGGATGCCAGCCGCAGAGGCTATGACAGATACTCATCTGACTTAGGGAGTCACCTGCTGCTTTGCACAGAGTATGGCTATGCTTGCTGCTTGTGTTGACAACTTGTGCTCGAGGTGACATCAGATGCACAAGCTACTGGTACAGTCTGCCTCAGGCCTATTGTTGCTAAACTGGTTAATCTGTGCCATTCTCAGAGCATGCATAGGAATGGGTCCTCAAGGTTTACGCCACTGTGTGCAGCTTCAGCACCAACATCATTCTGTCCCACTAGTCACAGTGATATCAACGGAACAAGCAGCAGAACTGTGCGCTAGCAATGAACCAGCAACCGTCATGATGCACTAGCAAAAGCATTACCGCTGGTATCAAAGCACCATGCATAGGAATTGCAATGAAAAGCTCTGTCCATCAGGCTGATGTGTGCTGTCCTGCTGCTGCAGCTGATCTGGTGCCAGCAAAGGTGAAGATGCACATCTTCTACGGCATGCCAAAGAAGACCAAGCTGAAAACCATCTTTGCCCCCCTGTGTGGCAAGTCTCCTGAGCAAGTCATGGCGCCAGCTGTTGCCGACGCTCATAAGCTGGGCTATGACAAGCTCTATAGGTTGCTCCTGGACTACGTAAGCTCAGCAATGCCCCGTCCTACCCCTCCTCCATGTGCAAGTCCAGTCTGTCTATCACCTGGCTGACATATGAGGTCGCTACTGCCCATCTGGGTTGTGCACACCGACAGCATACATACACCACACAGGCAGCACACACATGCAGCACCAACGGCACATGCTGTGTTGCTGATGGCTGCAATGCTACCCCTCCTGCCTGCCAGCGCTGCACACCAGACCTGCACATATTTTGAGGAATGCTGCTGCTGCTGCTGCTGCTGCTGCTGCTGCTGCTGCTGCTGCTGCTGCTGCTGCTGCTGCTTGTGCAGCCAATGTGGTTGACCACTGCAGACCCACGCCTGCTGCTCATGGTTGCAGCATCAGTAGGTCAGTGCGGACCATGTTAGCTGTTGCTGAGCAGTGCACCTGCCTTGTGTCAGCCTGATAGGGGAACATCCTGCCGCCATGTGAGCGCAATCCCTGGCCATGTGGGCACAATCTTTGGCCATGTGGGTTCGATCTTGATGCCTGATAAGCTGCCCTGGTGGTGCAGGGCAAGAAGGAGGTTGCAAAGGCCCTGCGAGTCTTTGTGGACCACAACAACTACCCTGTGCTGGTCCATTGCATACACGGCAAGGACCGGACCGGCCTCATTGTCATGCTCATCATGCTGCTCTGCAGTGTGGAGCCAGAGGTATCATCCCCAGACTCACTGTATGCGCTTGCGAACTCACTGTATGCGCACTCACTGTACAACCAGACTCACTGGATGCGCGCTCACACCAGCAACGCCTTACCCTGTTGACATGCTTGAACCTAGACATGACAAGCTGCATCCTGCACCACCTTCAGTCTGCTGTCTTTGCACGTGCTTGTTGTGTGGCCCCGCGCACATTGTTTGCTTGCCGTACAGTCATGCCAACACCAGCTTACCTCACACAAGCATGTCAATGCTTACATTGGATCGCCGCCTGGGGAAGTCATTCCGGTTGTGTGCTTTTGCAGACAGTTGTGCTGGACTACGTGCAGTCAGAGATCCACTTGAAGAGCTCTAGAGACAAGAGTCAGCTTGATCTTGCCAGTATGTGCTCTAGGCCTGCACACACAGCACAACGCTTGGAGGCTGCATGCAATTGCCAGTCGTTGTTTCTGTTGCAGCGCATGCTTGCAGACATGATCTGTGCCTTGCTATCAGATGAGTGGTTTGTTTGTCATGTGCACATTGCATTGGCTTGCACAAGATGTTGGTGCGGTTATTGTGTGTGATCAGGTCTGACAGTGCTGCTTTGTACTGGCAAGTGTTATTTCCATATTCGATGTTTCCTGTCTCTGGGTCTGTCTGCATTCAAGCTCATGACGTGTGTTGCAGGCTACCTGACCAGTGACGGTGTCATGGCTTCCAAAGCACAGACAATGCAGAGCACGATAGAGTACATGAACCGGAAGTATGGGTCAGCAGCAGGGTACGTGAAGGTCATTGGCATCACACCATCCGAAGTCTCAGCCATCCGCTTGAACATGCTGATCAAGGCAGCTCCTAGAGACCTGCTCGAAAGGCTCAGCTTGACTGGCAACCTTCGTGGAAGGGGCTCAGTGTCCCCTCAAAGCAGCCGGGACCATTTGTCACGCAGGACCTACTCCAGTGATGGCAGCTTCTACCCCGGGAGTCCAACAAATGATAGATTTGATGCATCAGCTGGCTCGGGTAAGTCTAGTGGGCCTAAGAATCTGACCAGGCGCTCAAAGACTTTCAGCACTCTATCGCGGCGGTCCAAGGATGCCGCCAACGGATTGCAGGCAGTGTCTAAACAGCCTCATGATATCATGATCAACAAGAAGATCAGTGACTTTGACTGAGGTTGCTGCTTGCAGTGTGGTGGTAGGACTGCTTGTCTGCGTAGAGTCTGGTTTTAGCTGTTCTCTGGGGCATGTATGTAGGGCAGATTGGGTTCATTGTAGTGATGCTTGTCTACGTCGTGGAAGAAGGTGTTGTACTTGAGAAGTTGTCCTCCTGACATGTTTTGAGAATTGACACATTAATTTGACAGCCATCCTGGCAATGGTACTGTGTTGCTTGTGCCGTGCACAGCAGAGCAGCTAGTTGTGGCTTTTAGTATGCCTGCTGTCCCTGTGACCTCTTTTGTGGAGTGATACAGCATGGCTGCACCTTGCCGTTAGAGGTCTCAGCAGGACTTGCTATCTGAAGGGTTTAGCTAGAGCGCCGTCTGCCCTCGCATCCTTTCACTACAAATAGCTCCTCTTGAATATTCTTGAACATTAATGTCCTCTTACCGTCTAACATATCTTTTTGGGTTTCGAACACAGCTGCATGGCAGGTCTGGACTGGACTCTTTGATTTATATGGGACCTTTGACGCTGTGTTGATTAGTGGCTGTGCTTATACTGCAACGCCTATACTGCAGTAGCTTTAACATCGGCAGAGATGGCAGCATGTGCACACTCAGACAAACAGCAAATACAGACGAATTTTCAGGAGAATCGTGACATGCCATGCAATCAAGTCGCCTGCCATGCCATCAAGTCGCCCCAGAGCAGCAATGAGCATGCGTGCTCAGACACTGCACATGATACGCAGGTGGATTAGAGTTGTGTTGAGATGCATGTTGCTGAAGGGCTAAATTTAGCTCCGTGGACACAAAAACGAGCAGGCCACTGTTGCAATCAAATTTGTGTTGCTGCTGCTAGGTTCTGTATTTGCGCTATTTCCTCTGAGCTTCTTCAGAGCTGAGTGAGTAAGCAAGCCTGCTCATCTCAAAGTGCGTTGGACTGACCAATTGCCAGCCCAGTGGTCAACAGACCAAACACAAGAAAGGGCTGTGCTCTTGCTTGGTACTTGACATCGTTCTCAATGGGGTCAGGGATGAAATACTTGTACTGGAAGAAGATCTGCAGACACCAGATGGTAGCCTGTCATGATGCTCTTACGCTCAAACACAACAACAAGACTACATCAGAGCATGTGCAACTTACCCCAGGCTGAGGGTTTGCATGTCAGGACACAGCACAAAGGCAAGTGTGAAGATGTGAGCAAGTCACAGCACGCAAAGTCTGTATCAACTCTCCAACCCGGCACATTGCTGCCAGAGCTCTGTACTTTTGATGCAGACAGCGAAACACACAGTGCTCAAAGCCCCCAAGATGCTGAGCAAGCAGACAGTCACAATTACACTTGCAATAGAGTTGCTTGCCCTGCCTAATATGCACAACAGATGATGATGATGATGATGATGACACTTTTTGGATGGCAGTTTTCAGGCAAGATTTCTGTTGCTCACCTGAGGTAGAATGAGGGCAGTGAGGACAGCTGCATATGTGGTCTCATGACGGCCCACAGCCAGGTATGCTGCAACAGCTATCTGAGTGACATCGATGGTGGCGACTGTGATCCACTTGGCCACTTCCGGCCCAAAGGCAACAGGCAGACTGTTCAAACCCATTTTCCTGTTGATCAGCCAGTAGGTCAGCAACACCATTCATGTGCAGCATTGCAGCTCAGACCAATTGCACATGCAGTTGTTGTCTCACGGCAACACGGTCAGGGCAGGACAGAATCCAGGGGACAAAATCCAGGGGACAGAATCCAGCAATCGTCAGGGCATGCACAAGAAGGACTGCAATGATGGGTTGTTGCATATCTCAATGTAGACAATGAGGTGAGGTGAGATCTAGTACTTTTGGAGGGTTCTGCATTGTCAGATGGACCGTGCTGTTCTTCTTTCTGCACGGTCAAGTCCAGCATGAATGCACTCGGGATTGAAGTCTTGCATGCAGGGCAGGAGCAACTCAGCATGAGTAGCATCTGAAACCCACATCTGTGAAGGGTGCCCTGAAATGCTGTCATCACATGCCAAAGACACTATGAGCCTAGTGCAATAGAGTACAGCACACAGTAGCGGTGCACACTGAAGACATGCAATGCTTGCCATGTCACATTCCATCCTGACTCTCACCTGTCGCCCTCAATGCTCTTGAAATCATTGACAATGGCAATGCCCAGCCCTGCCAAGGAGTACAGGACCGTCAAGATGATGACATCCAGCGTGAGATGTCCAAAGAGCGCCTATAGCATGGAGAGTACACATCGCAAAGGTCCAGCTAGCAGGCACCTTTGTCAGAGAGACACGGTCTGACAAGTACAAACATGCAAAATTGTGCCTGTAGAATTGCAATGGTGCACAAACGCATGAGCAACCCCTGAAATGCACCCTCACCAAGACATACAAGCTGCAATGTAGAACTACCAAAAACATGTGCTGGTGTCCATCACAGAGCATTGTGTTGCCACTGTCTGACGGTGGCATCTAGGCAATATGCTATCCCCGTGCTAATTACATATACACAAGCCCAAACAAAACAGGTTGCATAGCAGGGCACAATATGCAAATCTGCTGCTTCTTTCCCTTGGCTGCTAGCATTGCATGCAACGTTGAGCCTGCAGCAGACAGCAAAGGAAGCTGGTGCAGTGTACTGTTGTTTGATCTGTTCAGTGGATGTGGTGTCACGGACATAGCCTCTTCATTGATCAATATGGACATGGCAAGCAGCAGTGAGTACCCACCTGGCCAGCCCACCAAGGCAGAGCAATGTAGGATGATCCCAGAGCGTAGTTGCCAATCCATCCGCTCTGCTTTAGCTTCAAGGGAGGTGCCGAGTAGATGTATGAGATGAAAGAGCCAAAGGTTGCGAGGCAGAGCAGGGTGGGGAACTCATGACCCGCCCACCTGTCCAGGGTGTAGGATACCCCCAAGCCCCCAGCCAACAATGTGAGGAACTGGGCTACCACCTGTGGCTCTGAGATTGCGCCTGCATGGCAGAAGCATGCTAGGTCAGCTTAGATGCATGCCAGAACAAAAAGCAGTCCAATCATCTGAAGTGCAAATCCCGAGATACCATGACAGCAGTTGTGCTACCAGAGAAGATTGTGGTGCAGACACAGCACAAGCGCAGAGCAGTTGCGACCCAGCAGACTGGTGACACTGCTAACAGGGCAGAACGGGCTTTTGCAGCTCTGCCATTCTGTCACTGACAGCGCACATTGTACAGTGCAGCCTTTTGCACATGCTACTTGGTATACATGTGATGAAAAAGCCAGACAGTTGAGTGGTGTTTCAGCTGCTCATCAGGCAGACTGTGCAGCACACGCTGAAGCAACATGCCCCCTTGGGTACGCTACTGCCTTGCCAGACATTGTTAGCTCCATGTCTGGACTCAGAAAGCACATCAAAATGTACTGTTAGGGAATGTTTTACTCAGTAAAGTTTACTGAGTTGTTGAGTACCTGATGGGATAGGCCTGTTGGGTTCATTGATGGCATCAATCTCCTTGTCATAGTAGTCATTGATAGTTTGTGTGTAGCCAGTGAGGAGGGGACCAGACATCAGCATACATGTCAGGGACTTGGCCACATCTGTAGGTGTCCACTGGAAATGCCCAGATGCAGCTGCTCCACACAGTACACCTAATCACAAAGGGCATGTGTTGGCCTTCAAATGAATCAGACAATGAAACAAAGCAAATTTGGGCAGGACATATTATGGTATACAATAGGATGTAGGATACATGATATAGTATGATGAGAAGTGCAGTTGGCAGAAGCTTGAAAAGGTCTTACCCCAGATGAGGGGTATCCAGGTCACAGGCTTGGTGAGCTGAAGTCTTATTTTCCAGATGTTGGTTTCCTTGTCCCCACCTCTTATGCCAAGAATCTGGGCCACATTGCCCTTCACGAAATTCTTGCTCTCAACTGCTTTGCCTTTGACATCTTTTTTTTCCTGTGCACATTCTGTGCGGACGGCTCTTCCTGCAACATCTGAACTTCATCTGGCATGAAGCACTCACTCTTTTGATTGCACAAAAAAACATCTCGCATGAGTAGTCAGAAGGCGGTATGATGGCCATATGGCTGAAGACTGCCTCCGAACTGACAGGTTCCAGCAAGTACACAGTACAGAAGAGAGGACAAACTGACCACAACAGCATGCCTGACAACAGTAAAGCCTTCACAGAAGAAAAATCTGCACGAGCAGAAGGTGTGCTAACCTTTCGAGGACCGTTGTTTAGGGAGTTGACCAAAAACAAGCTTGCCAGCGAAAGCACTTCGCAAACGCAGCCCGTTTGTCAAAGGCCGCCTGGGCAACTGGCAACATGTGTGCTGAGCAACCATCGCAGTTTTAGTGCCGGACATCACGGATTGCGCGCAGCGACGAGGCAGCAAGGTCAACTAGTACGCTGTTTTCTTGCCTTGTTGGACTCTAGTTCGAAATTCCTATCAGGGTATCCTATCCGTAGGCTAGGGTAAAGAATTTGCCTTAGGTTTAGACCCAGTTCCAAGAGCTGAGTGTATGCAGTTAAACACGGCACTTATATGCTGTGGTCTTACGCCAAGAATTTTGCAAGACTGCACAAACTTAAATTGATCGACAAATAGTTGTCAAGCCAGCATGTATCTGGCCCACAGCAAAATCGCTATGACTGCATAATTGCGGCAGAGCTGAGGCAGAAGGCGCAATGCTGGCGTGTGCAGAAAACATTTTGCAACTCTATTTCAATAACTACACGATGCCTTTGCCTCTTTTGCCCTTTGTGACGACTTTGCCCTTGCTGCCACCATCCCATTCCTGTCCACTTTTTTCAGTAACATACTTCTCACCTTTAGCAGTGACCACCTGACCCTCTCTGTACCGCACTTGGTTCTGCAGGACACAAAGGGACCTTCACAGATAAGAAGGCTTCAGAAGCACCTGCAGGTCATGATTGCCAAGCCATGCTCTAGAGATCTTGTGATCTGGTTCAACTGGTGTACAGGAATGATTCTGACATGTTGACATATTGCCTCCTTCCGCATCAAGAAAGATCACATAGCTAGGGAGGCACAAACAGATGACCATGACAAGACTATATTTACTGACCTTGCTTTTAGGGGCCTGCCGGGCTTGCTTGGGCTCTGTGGGTGCAGAAGTTCCCACAGCTTGCAGATGGTACTTGGCTACCAATTGCTTACGATGTTCCTTCTCTTTCCTGGCAGCTTCTGCAGCGTCCCGCTGCTTCTGTTCTTGGCAAGCATGCCAGCTTGCTTCAGACTTTGAAAGATCCTCTTGATCCATCAGCCAGTGAGCAGCGTCCTGCACTGCACAAAATCTGGGCTGATGCTGGACTCTGTTGCAATAGCTCGTCCTACCAACTGTTGTGCAGGCAAACATAAAGTTGGAAGTTTGCATATCAAGACGGGGCCCAAATGCTGCACTGCTGGTGCTGTCAAATGAAAAAAGCAATGCATCTGCAAGTCTGTATGTGTGCTACCTCAAGCTGATTGTGGCAGACATCATGCAGCACGTGGTTCAGATATGCTGGACTGTTGCCAGGGTACAAGTCTATAAGCGGGCCAGCTTGCTGGCACTCTGCTGTTTCTGTGCTTTGCCTGCAGATGCATTCATTTGGCAATATCACCCTTCTAGGAAAGTCACTGAATTGTACACAAGTAACAGCAGTAAGACATACTGCAAGTTGTGCAAGGCAGCAGGAGCTTCTTGTATGGTTGCCTCCACTCTGTGTGGCTGCTGTTGTCCCCAGCCTTCTCTAGGAAAGCTCTCGACGGTGGCCTGAGCCCGATCATGTAGAGTTTGCAGCTTGTCAGCAAGGTCCGCTTGCAATATGCAAGCTGGCCAACTAACCTTTTGGACAAGAGTTGACAGCAAAGCAAGCTTGTGAGCATTCGGGACTGCATCAAATGATGGGCAGAATCCTGCGACGATGTCTTGCAGCTCTAGCAAGTCCACTGCGTCTGGTGCACTGTCCTCAAGCGTGCTGATCAGATAAGTCGCTAAGGTTTCTTCAGGCATCTCACCGAGCGCGCCGAAGAAATCATTAACAGCATGTGCCGCCTGATGGGCACGGCATGACATGACGCTTGGTGCCGCTTCTCTGTATGGCTAACGTCAGTGACATGACACAACTTTTGAGCTACACAACTTTGACTTTGAACTTTCTCTTCGCTCGTCTTAAGAAAAAGCTTTGCGAGCGTTTCGCAGACTGCAAAAAACTAACTGCAAACTTGCTTGCGACGCCGGCGGTGCCGCAGGCTTTCAATGCGTGTGTTGTAGACACAGCGATGAATCATCTGATTGCACCGCAGGTCATACAATTCTGGGAAGAAAAGGTGCGCCCTTCGAAGTGGACCATGCTTGCAAAGCTTTGCAGGAGATTTGTCGCGAAAGATTCACTCAGCTCACACCGGTTCACAGCTTGTGGCAACTTTTTGCTGCTGCTGCGTGTGCTCTCATCCAGCTGCTTGCTGACTTAGGCCAAGGCATATGGACCAGGTGTGTCAGGAGCCCTGTTTGGGGCAGGCTGGTGGTTCTGGGTGGATGCTTGTGCGGCCAGCAGCGTCAAGATTCCCTTTGTGCAGGTGCTGATTGCCATTTGCTGCTCGATTGGCTGCCAACCATGTAAAAGTTTGCAGTTCTAGTGGTGAATAATAACTTTTAGCTTGCGCTCCAGCTACCTTCTGCCTGAAGGCACATCAACAATTAAACATGGCATGCAGTATCTTCCTGGGTTTTGTGCCACCTTGGCCCTCGTCATGACCAATTGCTTACGAAGGTAAGTCTTGTATAGACTGCCGCACAAGCAGGATGCCATGATGATGTATCGCATGTCATTCTGACAGCATGCTCTCACAGGGAGGACTTGGAAGAGTATGATTCTTTTGATGAAGGGGTTTATTGTCGGTCACGGTCATGGCTATTTCTGGCATATCTTGTTTCGTTTGGGTCCATCATGGGATCTGTAGCTGTACTACTGAAGAGCTATGCGCTCAATGACGCAATAGATGTGATGTGGCCTGGGGTGGCCGGCCTTTTTCAGGTCACACTGATCCTGGCAGCTGGTCTTCTTCTCTTTGTGTCTCGTACACCTGCTGAGGGCTCAGGATCAACAAACTACGGTGCCTTCTGATGCAAACATACATCTTTGCCTGACTTTCAATGATCATTGGTGGCGTATGCCATCCTTAAGGATACGCCAAACATCAGGATGTTGATGCAGGAAGTAATATAGCAATGTGAAACTCGAGCATCCTGATACCCCGTCTGCACTTGCAGCAAAATACGCAATTTTGAGTATCTGGCTTGACATGGTGTAGCTTGCCCAACAACTTGACATTCATGTACAACTGACACTTTGCTGCAGCAAGTCATGCAATCATGCTGCTTGCTGCACAGAACTTGTATATTATAGGCTGTTGTGCAGCTTAAACTCGTACATGGTCCAACATGGTGTGAAATTCCACAGGCTCACTGTATTGACAATGTGCGCATGTCAGCTGCATATGTGTTTGTATCTTGGCATACACAGCTGGTGTGCAACCTTACTGGCACATGGCCTGTTCTTCAACACTGTCATTCACGACTAAATGTAATGTTTTCAGTAGCTGTATCGATTACAGGCATATGGCCTTCTGACACTAGCACCCAAGACTATACATGCACTGTATGAGTGACTGACAGCTGAATGCTACATGGTATTGCTCAGATGTTAGGCAATTGCAACAAGGTAAAAATGCCTACGTACCAATTGTGCATACATGAAATATCTGAGTAGCTGTTGTGTCTAAAAGTTGACCTGAGCTACCAGTTCTTGGCAAAATGCTGCGACCCTGTTGCAGCACAAGCAAGGCGAAAAGTGCTGCAACCCTGTTGCTGCAGAAGCAAGGCAAAGGGCGCATGTAAGTCATGGCATGACTAAATAGATGGCGCGGGCAGAGCGCCAGCCTGCACTGCTTTTCTGCTGCAAAAGTAAGCTGCAAGAGACTGTTATGACTGCAGTTCATGAATGTCTAACACCACATCTGTAAATTTCAAATCTCTAGTCAGTGACTGTCATGCGCATCATGCTCAGTGCTGCCACTTTTTTTCTGTTTTTGTTCTTCTCTGTATATGGCATTGAGTCTGGTAAACTGCATCACATCAACAAACTGTTAGCAAAAGCAGTATAAAATGAGATACACGCGTTGAATGCCACAACTGCTGACTCGCCTCCTTTCGGTGGTGCAGGCATTCAAGATAGTCATCACGCAGCTCTCTGCATTTGTACGGGGCATCAGTTTTGCTCATGCACTGCAACCACAAATGTAAATTTCGTTCAGCATTCTTCCTTTACATCTAGCGTGTTCGCATGCGCATTTTGGGCCTACCTCAGAAAAGTCCATCCAGATGGGGTAACACCTGCAAGTATGCAAGCAGGTGTCACATGTCAGTTGCACAGTTGGTCGCATACGCATCAGTCGTACCGAATTGTGATTTTTACCTGCCTGTTCCCCCACTGATTCCAAATCCACTGGCCATTGAGAAACGGTAAGGCCTGTGGATGTAGACGGGAAAGACACGCTTCAAGTTGCCAAAGATCTGCAGTCTCAAGCACACATACGCTGGTGATCACTCACTAATGATGGGCTTTGCTGCCGCTTGCGCTGCGTCTCGTGACTGTGCGCATTTGCTACTGTCAGCGACTGATCAATGGCATCCGGGGCAGAATCGGAACAGCCCCAACATGCGGCCCTGTGTGAGGTTGGTTTCTTGAGGCATCAAACTTATAATTTATGACAGCGCGCTGCCAGGCGAAGGCTCTACGCCCTGGTCCACAGACCGCCAGCAACAATCACCTTGAGTCGTGGACCAGCATTCTGATCTGCAGCTGAGTCAAAGTGTGCACATGCGACTCACGTGACAGTCAGCCCCCATCAGAGATAGCAGACAAAAGACTCTTGTTCGCATCTCATGTACTTGCATAACATGTTTCTTTTGCAAGTGCGTAGAGCGTATATCTGTGTAATACCAACATGACAACACACTGTGACAGATCAGAGAATGCATGCAAGCAAAACAGTTTGTCTCATTAAACGTCGTCCTCGGTGATCGCGCCGCTCCTGCAAACTGGTAGGGCATTGCTATGCAGATGCATGCAGATGCATGCAACTATGCTGCAAGCACACACCATGGGACATGTACATTCAGGAGAAACTGTGATGAATTTCAAAGCCAACTGTGCTCATCGAGCGTTTCACCAATGGCAATGGCAATGGCATTTCAGTAAACGCTCTCGGCGCAAATGCAATGGGCGAATAGTCTTGGCACGGCAGCACTGTGTAATATGTGCCCTTGAACTTGACGTATCTCGGTGACGATTCAACGAAGTTCGGCAGACCTGATCTGGGAAGAATCTGAGCAACTGCTTTAGCACCCGTGCTAACAAGGAATTGGCGTCAGCAAGCTGTGCATCATGAATCGAATACTCCTAGGTCCGTTCCTGTGTTTGACAGCCGTGTGCCACCGCTGCGTTGTGCAAGCACAGAGCACTCTAAGGACTGCAGCATCGTGCATAGGCTCGGTGCATAAGCTTTACAGCTGGCTTACAACCCTCCAACGGCACTTTTGCAGATCCATTCCAAAGCGTCGAGCTGCCTGAAACCATTGAGGAGTTCCTGGATGATGGCGTTGCCCAGTGCATTGCATTCAACCGCAGAGGGACACTGCTTGCTGGTACGGTGAATGCTCATGTCAGACCTGGTCTTCTGGCCCGTTGCATAAGCGAGCATTGTTTGATCTGGCCCATGTAATGCAGCTGGCTGTGCTGATGGGCAAGTGGTCATCTGGGATATTGAGACTAGAGGGGTTGCCCAGCGCTGCGCACCTCACAGGTGTACTATGCAGAGACACAAACTCTTCAGCTTCGTTTGTAGTCACCTGTTTTGCACATCAACAGCAGCTGACCATGCACCTGTCCTGCAGCATGCCGGTCACTTCAGTTGCCTGGTCAAAGGATGGGCGCATGCTTCTGTCAGGATCACTTGATAAGTGCATTTGCCTTTGGGACCTGCAGCAAAACATACAGGTACAATAGCCTGATAGCCGGCAGCAAGCGACACAGTGCTCATATTGCACATATTTTTCTTGTCATGCAAGACAACATCTGCACACCACATCTTTAACACCTGTCATGCTCAGGATGATGCTGACTGAGCGCCTGCACCTTGTCCACATCCTTCTTGATTGTGTGGCTCTGCAGTGTCTTTGCATGCTCCAAGTCTGCAAGTCTGTGTACCTTTCAATTATATCTGTGAAAAGCCCTGGTGATGTTACGAAGGAACACCAAATGAAACTGGATGGAGCCGTGGTGCATGTCAGCTTGCACCCAGAACCCAGCAAATGCATCGCCAGCTTTGCTGTCGGCCCTCCTGTTGTGGCAGACTTTGCTACAGACACTGTCAAGCCTTTGCCAGCTGTGGTCATGGGTGAGACACACATATGCACTTTCTTTCTCTCAGTGAACATGCAGCCAACAGCCAGCAGCAATGACGAAGGCAGATGCATGCAGCGCCTCCGTTCAATGTGCTCAGTACTTGTCATAGCAAAAGAGTCTTGCTGTAGATGTCTTGCATCTGTTTCTGCAGCAGTGCAGGTGCCAATGCAACCACAAGCACACACACACACACACACACACACACACACACACACACACACACACACACACACACACACACACACGCTCGCTCGCTCGCACGCACGCACGCACGCACGCACGCACGCACGCACGCACGCACGCACGCACGCACGCACGCACGCACGCACGCACGCACGCACGCACGCACACACACACACATGCATGCTGGAACTGCTAGTGCAGGCAGCAGGAATTTCAAATTTGGGCATGTCTGAATATGTACCAGCATGTCTGAGCACATATTTAGGATGTCCAAGCACACACCAGCATGCCATACTCCCTTGACCTGCAGAGCATGTTTGGCCAAGTCTTCATCCACACACAGAGGAGAGATGACACCGAAGTGACACTCAAACGCAATCCACACACAGAATGCGCTTCAGCAGGCATTGTACACGCAGACTTGCCCATGCCCTGGTGCTGCTGCATGACTGTGACAGCTTGCTTGTGCCTGCAGAGGGAGAGGGCAAGAACAGCAAGCCAGCAGCCAATCACAGCATGATGACAGCAATCGCTCTGTATGACAAGGCTGGGGACCTCATCTACATGGGACAGTCCAAAGGAACCATCACAGTCCTGGTTGCTGTCTCCCTCAAGTTTCTTGATGTCGTCAAGGTTTGCATCTTTACACTAAACGGCATCACATTCAAGGAGTATGGCATATTCAGCAGGCGACATGCAGCTGGGCTTGATATCTTGGATGCTGTGTGCAATGGCAGATTGCTCAGATTCTTGTACGGTGCAATACGTAGCACGCTCAGCTGAGCAGGCATGCATGAAATGTCAAGGCAGGCTCAAAACAGACAGCTGGCTGTTTGCTTGCAGCAGCACGAAGTAACATGCTGGGCAGGGTGCATCCAACCTTCCCAAATGGCTGTTGTTTTTGTTAAGCAATGGAGGAATGGTTCTCATCTCGCCTCAAGCCACCTCTTTTGTCCCTTCCTGCTTTGCCCTGTTTGCCCTTGCATGTGTGTTTCACTCTACATCCAGCATCATTCCTTCCACAGCAGTTTTGCTTTAGACACATCATGTGTTGTTACAGTACTTGTGCTGGTTCAGGTGCCAGGAGGTTCCCGCATTGTGAGCATGATCCTGAACAGGCGAGGCACCCGACTGCTGGTGAACTGCTATGACAGAGTGGTGAGGCTGTACGAGACCTGCCAGCCGGGCAAGCGCAGGCGCAGCTACACTGCAGCAGACCTCAAGACCCGGCTGGCCTCAGCCAAAGTGAGTTATCCTTACAACTGTTTCTGTGCTTGTTTCCTTTCACTAGTATTATTTAGTTGTGATAGGCCTATTGTACAAGGCATGGACGCCAGCATAGATTTACATATCCTGCTGAGACTAGTTCCCTACCCCACGAGGGGGCATCGTCTCTTGTTAAAACTGTGCTTGTTTCTGCGCATGGCTTGCTGCTGTAACAATTGTTGTTATAATGATAAATCTGATGGTTCCCCGCTCATGCTGATCTAGGTATGTGCAGGGCAAGTCTTGTCTCTCCAAAGCAGCCTGTCCTGTGCATCTCTGTAAGGCCTAGCAATGCGACATGTATGCATCTGATGCTGTCGCTGATCTGGGATCATGTGCATCTGATGCTGTCACTGATTTTGGATCATGTGCAGGTAATGAAGCAGGGGTCTCTGGTGCACGAGGATGCCAGCCTGAAGCTGCTGAGGGAGTTTCGAAATGAGGTGGAGCGGTGGCAGTGGCGTGGGGTTGCGTTTAGTAATGATGATGAGCATATTATCGGTGCCTCAAACGCCAAGAATGAGCATATCATGTATGTTTGGAATGCTGTCGTTGGCAACCTGGAGCGCATTCTTGAAGGTAAGCATGCTAAGCTGCCAAACTGGACTGCTTGTCTTGTCTGCAATTGCAGAAGCTCCGGGCTGCCACCCTAGGAGGCCCCCATTATGATTGCTGAAAAGCATAAACTTTTCCTTTCTTGTCTCTCTTTCTGCAATCGCAGTCTTTTCAGCTGTGATGATGTTGTTCTGGTGGCCCTGCAACTCGGGAAACGATCTCTGTCACAGGTGCATTGACAGTATGATAATTTGTCTTGCTTAGAACTAGGAATGGTTACACCTTTGTGACTCAGTGCTGGAGCACCTGCATAACGAAGCAGTGGATGACTGAACAGATGAGTGTGTGTATGAACAAACGAGTGAACGCATGGATGAGTGTTTATATAAATGGAGGGATGAACACAAAGGAACAAACAAATTATTGAATGCACGTATGCATAGACAAACGGGCGGGCAGGTGGATGCATGTCAGAATGAGCCAGCAAACAAGCAAACGAATGAATGAAACCTTGCTTGGTTGGAATCTACATGGACCAATGGTGATGCTCCGGCCAGAGCAACAGCTGCTTCAGTGTGCCGCTCCAGAAGCATGCCAAGGCATGACAAACCCGGCACGCCGACACAGTGACCCCTATCATTATTGTTATCATCATTATTAGAGTCAGTCCAGTCGTGATTGACTGGGCAGCATGTGATTTTGCCATGTGTACTGTCAGATAGCTTGATGATGCCGTAGCCACTGCATGACGCACGTCAACACTCACACTGTTTTGTCATCATTGATACATGTGAGCAGTACAGTGACTCACCTGCAGCAAGAGTGTCAGTACTCAGACTGTTTTGGCCTTTGGCTCTGAGGTTCAACTACAGCTGGGGTGTTGCAGGTCCCAAGGAGGGAGCCCTGGACTTGCTGTGGCACCCCCTGCGCTCCTGCGTTGCTTCTGTCTCTACTACTGGCAAGGTCAGCATGCACCCTCATCTTCTTGCTCCTGCTTGCTTCACTGCGCATACTCAGGAAGTTCAGTCATCATGACAGCATCAGTAGCACTGGGCACAGACTCCTCTGAGCAGTCTGCGTCTCCAGTCAATTGCATTCTGGCAGTCCGTTTTTGCATGCTGGACAGCTTGGACATAGCTGAATTTCTGCCAGGGCTGCAGAGGTCAGGCACGTGGTGCAGTTACGTGCACATGATACAATGCATATGTGCAGCTTTGCATGTCCAGCTGCTACATCTGAGCATGGCATCAGGAACATGTTACTCACTACAAAACCCTGAGCAAGAAGGAAGGGTTGACAACATGTGTGCCTTTGGTACAGCTGCAGTGATGTGCAGAAGACACGGACCTATATGTGTATTGTAGCTTTGGGTTTACCTACATTGTGACGGTTTACATGAATGTTGCCTTGTGTTGTACACACATTTCATACAGTAACTAGTGCTGCATAGATTATTCTGTTTCACACACATCAGTTTCACATTGCCATGTGGACAGACAGGTCAACATGGGACATGTACTGCTTGTATAACTTACAAATGTAAATATCTATATAACAAGTCAGTGGTGGTGGTGCAGATCTACCTGTGGACACCAGTCCACAGAGAGAACTGTTATTATCATTATTACTGTTATTGTTATGATTATGTAACAAGTCAGTGGTGGTGGTGCAGATCTACCTGTGGGCGCTCATCTACAGAGAGAACTGTTATTTTTAATACTGCTGTTATTGTTATTATTATATAACGAGTCAGTGGTGGTGGTACAGATCTACCTGTGGGCGCCGATCTACAGAGAGAACTGGAGCGCCTTTGCTCCAGACTTTGAGGAGCTGGAGGAGAACCGGGAGTATGTGGAGAGGGAAGATGAGTTTGACATGAATGAGCGCGAGGAGGACCGACTCGCTGCCGCTGCCGCTGCTGCTGCCAACGCTGCAGGTGTGTCTCATGACTACTAACAACAATGATAATGATAATGAAAATCATAATAATAACAATAATAACAACAGTAATAGTAGTAATGATAACAATAACAATGATAATGATAATGAGAATGACATAAATAATAGTAGTAATTATAACAAATCAACTTGCTTTCCAAATCATGATGAGCTAGGTACGTGCGGGATAAGCCTTGTCTCTCCAGACTGGCATAGTTCATGCAAGACAACAGTTTGGATACCAATGAGCAGCAGGTGTGTCTCCTGACTGGCACAGCTCATGCAAGGTGACAGTTTGGACACTGATGAGCAGCAGGAGGGGGAAAATTGGGATGCTTCCAGCTGCGAATCTGTCATGAATCTGTCTGCAGTTGCATGTCTAGGCAGGTTGCTTGAGACACTGATGAGCAGATTAAGAGCTAATGGGTCGCAGCTGCAGCTGTCTGTGCTGCAGATTTGTCTTCACAGCTGCAGCACAATCTGCAATGACAGGCAAAGGAAAGTCATGCAGTCATGACAGATTTGCTGCGCAAGATGAGGCGCCTGTCAAGCATCAACCCAGCACTGCTCTGTTGAACACTGCTGTGCCAATCTGTCGATATCACGACTTGTCTGTCTTTGACCGGGCAGAGCCAGCTGCCTTTTGTGATCTTGCCTGTTTGTCACTGTGAGAATGGCCTTGACAGTTCTGTGCTTGCAGCATCACATCAGCAGGTATGACCAATGTCAGTGGCATCTGTGCCTTTTCAGTCCGGCGATCGTGTTTCTGTCAACAATTATCTGTTTTCAGCAGGCAGCTGGTATGAACACTGCCACCAGCAATCCCTCTCAAATGTCTTTGAAGACCACTCGGAAAGCTCAATGTTCATGATTGACTCAGTCAGCAGACTGAAAGCTCTGACTGCTCTACTAGGTAACACATATCTGAGCAAGAAGGGGCCTTATTTACAGTCTGTTCAGGAGGTGGTAATGAAGTGGACAGTCTTGCGATGTAAGACGAATCGTGTCTGGTCATGACACATGCAGGTGATGATGATGAGCTGGATAGCATAACATGGCATTAGTCATGGCATTTGTCACAGTAGAGTCACATGCTGCGTGCAGGTGATGACGGTGAGGTGGACATCATGACGGTGGAGGATGAGCCCTTCTTCAGCAGCGATGAAGAAGAGGGTCAGGGCCAGCAGCTGCACTACCTGCCTGTCAGCATTCACAAGCCTCTGCCCAAGCTAGCTGCCAAGTAAGCCTGCTTGCATTGCAACACAGTCTGTGGGCTGCTCTTCACAAATGCACCCATGCAGCACAAATGTCACACATTCAGCTTGCACAGAAGCATCTCTGTTGCTTGAACAGCAGGTTAGGACGCCCTTGTTGCACAGAGAGCTTGTCAGACTTGTTGCAATCACAGGTGTAGAATCATATGCCTCCTGATTAGCCTGCAGTTGTGCATAATATACAGCACAAACATCAGGAATGTGAAAATCTGCAGAGCTAAGCATATCCAAATGTAGTGACATAACATGGCAGTATAGCATGGCAGTATAGCGTAGCATAGCATAACATAGCATAGCACTGTTCCATTGTTCACACAAGCATGTTGCCATTGCTATAAAGGCTGATATGAGTCACTTAGTTGGGACAGGAGCACCGACCACCATGCAATGCACATGCAGTCTGGAAGCAGGCCCAGATGATATGGAGGAAGAAGAGGAAGCCGTCCCAACAGTGCGGTTGGGGATGGCTGACCGGGAGGCCTCCCAGTCTGGTGGGGACAGTGCTGCTGAGGGCCTCGCACCATCTCACAGTGGACAGTATGACAGTGCAGGACTCAGCACTGAAGGTCAGCGTAATGCACTCACCAGCATGTCTGCTGTACTGTATGCACAACTTGCTCTCAGCTGGGTCTAGTAATGTGGATTGCATTCAGGTCTGCACAACAATGCAACACTTGGCTCATGCAGCTCAGTATACCTTTGTAGTTGCATTGAGTGACTTCACACAATGCAATGTGCACAGCATGTGGTATGTTGCTGGACCTGTGTTGTCTGTCGCAACTTGCAACTGCTGAGCTGCTGCTTGCTCACTATGACGCGATTCATAGCGAACAGCCATTTCACCTTGGGTCAATGGCTTATTAGTGATGCAACAAAACGTGATTGTCTTTGTACTCTTGAGGATGCATCTGCTTATCCTTACAAGCAGGGCGCAAGGCCAGCAAGCATGTCATTTGCGGTACAAAACCCTGCCATCGCTGTGTCAGCAATGCTGATCAGCAAAAGCAAGCTGACTCAGACAGATATGACTGTTCTTGTCCATGTGTTGCTTAGAGGAATGCTGCGCTACTGTACAGATGGAGCAGCACGAGGGAGGGGTATAAAATTGAAGGTGAAGTTGAAGGAGCCAAGCAGGATGCTAGAAGGTCAACAGGAGCAGCAGACTGACAATCAGCAAGACGTCAGAATACCGGGTGGACAGAAGAAGAAACGCCGAAGGCAATAACATCACTCAGCCCTGCTTGAGAACCAATGTCGACCATGGTCACTTTGATTTTGATTCTCAGGGGATGATCTGGACAGGAAACTTCTGGTTGCCGAATGACTATCTGCTGAAGCAAGTCCACATCTAAATGTCTGTAGGGAGCATTTGCTCTTGTTTGATGTCAAAACCAGGTGCCTGAAGACAGTTGATGCAGCAGTTTACGGGCGATAGCAGAACCTTGTCCCATGTCAAAATTTCTTGCCACCGATTTTACGAACACTAGCAATGTTGTCCATGATGTCATCAATGTTTGGTTCCTCATCAAAATTGTACTGAACTGGTCTTGGCGGTCGTTTAAAAGCTTCTGGGTCGAATTTGGGCTTTAGACTGTCCCATACATTCAAGAGTAGAGCAGCCTGCAGCAGCACCAAGAGCTCAATGACCGACTTCTTGCCAACCAAGCAGGAACAGCATGACATGTTACCACAAAGCTCTCAGGAAGCTTGTGCCAGGAAGCTTGTGCCAGGAAGCTTGTGCCAGTAAACTTGCTGTATTTGACAAGCCATGGCAGCTTTAGTACTACTAACACTTGACTTGTGTGTCTTGCAAGCAGTACCTTAAAAGACAGGAAGCCAAGTATGAGGCACCCTTCTTCAACACGAGTAACCGTATGTAGCCCGGACTGATTGCATGCCCAAACACATGCTCCCAGGCCTACAGGGACCAACAGCCTTGCTCTGAGCCCGGCCCTGCACAAGACGCAAACAGCTCTGCATCAAGATATGGTCAGGAAGATGATTCTGCATGGCTGCCATGGAATGATTGCCTGTGTATATACAGCGTTCAGAGTTTCAGCCTTTATCGTGCGCAGGCAGGGCTGAGGCGATGCATCACAGTGATACTGCAAGCCTAGGTCACTTGCCTGTAGGCAGCTATAGCAATGGCAAATGGTCTGGCAAAGCCCTGGATGTTATCCTCAGCTTCCCATATGGGAACAGCGTCTGTTGGCGTGACAGAGTCCACCTGCTGTTGCAACAAGACTAGGTATGCATAGCCAGCTCCTGACCCGAGCAGAGCACAGAGTGCAGCCTGCAGACACACATCAAACTTGTCAAGGATGAAGCATGCACCACGGCAATGGAAGATGCAAAGCAACAGCGTGTGACTGGGCACTAATGGTTTGCAATAATTTCACACTCAAACATATTTGCCTGCAGATGTCAGAGACTGTGTACGCAGCATGCAGAGATGCCTGTGCTGTCTATGCTGACATGCATGCACTTCTGCATACACAGAAAGCAGGGACCTGCCTGCCCAGAAACTGTGAGAAACAGGTATGCAGCCAGTAAACCCCCAAATCTTTGTGTTCTGCCCAACATTTCCTTTTTGAGCTGCTGATATTGAATTGCATACTGCTTGCCCTCTTCAGCGGTAGGGGGCACAATTTCTTCTTCCGAGTCAAAAACTGTATCTTGGTATGTGACCCTGCAAAGCAGCCACGAGCCTGTGCACAAAGCTCTTTAAAAGACACGTGTCCAATCATTTCTGAGCAAATTGGAATGCACACCTACGCGATTCCACGCCTAAAGCATGCACCGCGAAGTCGCGTCGGGCGTGCTGTGTTAGAGTAGACCTAACAGGACCCTGCAGAGGGACAAAAGCTTCCCATCGCCTAACAGCGTGTCGCCCACTGGTACTGGTACACTGAGAGCTACAAGATCTCGCACAAGGGGCCCGCATATCTCCCCCGTCACCGGCAAGCGGACAAGCAAATGCGCTGATTTTGCACAGACAGGTTTCTCAGAAAAGCTCACACGAGGCTTCAACTCGTAGGCAATTCGCCAGAAGTTCCGAAAAGTACAAGGGCCGCGCTAAAGAGGTCAGACAGTGTAAGTATGCTCGTGCGCGCAAGGGCAGGTCATGACTGATCAGCAGCCCTGGGCTACTGTTGTATTACGTCACACGGATGATCCGCGTTCAGGAGATGATCGGGCTGATTTGATCTTCTGCATATCACGAGACTGACATACCGAGACCGTTGCAGCTTTGCGGTTTGACCTTCAGACAAGCTGTCTGAGACAACCATTGCAAAACGTTGCTGGGAGCAGGCATCCTTGGACGACCGGTGCATGTAAGTCAGACCACCTTCGTCCCCCGATCCTCGAGCTGTACGACCGTTCGTGTCCATGGGCAACGTCTGCGGTTGCGCCAGCCCACAGACAAAGCCTGCTCAGCAGCAACAGGAGAGGCAGTACACAACCTCTGTAGGCCAGTCTCTGCAAGGCAAAGATGTACAGAACCAGTCCAAAAAGATCGGACTTGCAGGCACCCACCAAGCTGTGAAGTTGCTTGGTCGAGGTGCTGCAGCTGACATATGGTTGTTCAGAGACCTCAAACATGGCAATCAGGTTGCAGTCAAGCTGTTTGAGAGACCTGTGCCTGAGGCTGCTGTTCAAGCTGTGCTACGAGAGATCAAGGTGCCACGTCTCTGCAATCTATTCAACAGCAGGGCAGTCAGGCCTGTAAGAGCTCACCGTGTCATTGAGGATATTGGTTTGCTGCTGTGCAGATACAGACAGAGATTGGAGAGGGACATGCCAATCTGGTCAATGTATACCAGCTGATCTTAACACCCACTCACCTGGCACTGTGCATGGAGTGGGCAAGTGGTGGCAGCTTGACATCATATGTTGCAGACAAGTGGCAATCTGCAGATCCAAGCGGACTGGTTATGTCTGAGGATGAAGCGCGTTACTTTTTCAAGGTCAGTGCAGTCTTACTGATCCCAACTTGCAAGTCAGCTGGGATGCTGTTGCTGATATCTCCTTTTCCATGCAGCAATTCATCAGTGCCATCAGCTACTGCCATCAACATCACATAGCTCACCGGTAAGGGAAGACAGTGTTCCATGACGTGCTCTGAGCTTCAAAGTCGTGGCGTCTAAAGTTGTCCATGTGCTCCTTCCTGCTGCAGTGACATGAAATTGGACAACACATTGTTTGATGGTCAGAAGCCTCCCTTCATCAAGATCTGTGACTTCGGCTTTGCCAGAGCATGGCAGAACCCAACCTTGTACCGCATGTCTAGTAGAGTAGGGTGAGCCTCCTCTCCCCTCCTGTCTGTCTTGCTGCAAGCTTCTTTGATCAGCACTGGTTACGCAGATTGCTCATTTTCTGACATACGGCCACACAGCAATCACTGTACAGGATCAAAGCTGGCATCACTTTGCCCTCAGTGAACAATCACTTGACCCTCGCTCAGCTATTGATCATCAGTTCCACTTCCACCAAGCATGTCTATGCAATGCTTAGAGGCATCTTGTTGCCTACACCTTAAGAAGACGTGTCAAAGACGCTCAGCTCATGTGCAAAGCTGCTAAGAAGGTGTTTGGCAATACAGACAGCCCTGCAGCTCCATGTAAAAGAGCATTCACAGGCTCAAAACAAGCTGTAGACATGCATGGCACTGCAGATACAGGACAGCCTGCAGCTTTCAGTCAAGCTTTCATACCACCCTTGTGCAGAACCTTTTCCGGGCTGTCTGTTTCCCATTCTGACTCACTCTGGTGCCCTGTCTGCCTTCAGGACCCCAGAGTACATGTCTCCAGAGCTGTTACACAACGGCCAGGATGGCACAGATCAGGCGTATGACCCCCGAAGCACAGATGTATGGGCTGCCGGTGTGATGCTGGTGGTGGCCCTCTGTGGAGCCTTCCCTTTTGACCACACGCAGCACCAGCACCGCAGTATGGAGGAGGCAGAACTGGACCTCTGGTACGCCTTGTGCACCCTAGCATCATTGTAGTTCTTGTGCACCCTAGATCTCTGGGCTGCCGCCTTAGGAGGCTCCCGTTATGATCGCTGAAAAGCGTAAACTTTTCTTTTCTTTTGTGCACCCTAGCATCATTGTAGTTCTTGTGTACTGCACGTACAGACCACCAAAAGACACCCGGGTCATAGTTGCAGAGGTTGACATGAAGCTTCTTCTGTCTGATTTGGAACTTGCCGACACACATTGTTGCTGGTATGTTGACTGCCAAAATAGGACCTCATACAGGGAGCCACTTAGGACTGTATGTGTTTGATGATGCTAGGGATGGCATATATGTAATGAATGCATGCATGCACATATGCTTGGTGATGGGCACGTCATACCAGACATGATTGCTGGCAGGCTCTGAAAGTCTCTGGCATGTATGTAGCAGAGGCAGTGGGTCTGTTTTCAATGGTCAGTTCAGTCTTCAGGTCCTTTTCTATCAACTTTGTTGATCGTGTGTCAGCAGCATTCTTCAGGTGCTGTTTGATCTCGTCACCAATGACAGGCACAGTTTGATATGCATAGTGATGAATTCTTGAACATGGTCATATGTGCAATGCTGAGGCTGGGACAAGCAATTGACAGTGTTGCTGCGGCACAGGATGCAAGAGGTGAACCAGCAGTGGTTCCAGTCAGAGTTCATCAAGGCCAATGTCAACAAGGCAAGTCACAGCTGTCCCACATTCATCTCCCCATCCTATGTCTGCCAGACCTTGTGCATGTCTAGCTGCACATGGCATTATACTTCATTGAGTCATGGTTGGCCTGTTGTACAAGGCAAACCCCAATGGGTTACTGGCATACATCTACATTCCTGCCAAGGCTAAGGCCCTATTCCATGAGGGGCCATTGGCTCTTATAAGTTGCACATGGCATTTGGGCAGCTGCCTGCACTGTCAATTGCCAAGCAACTGCTCACATTGTGTTGCGACCTCAGCCCCAAAACTTTCCTGGCACTATAACTTCTTTACTCCCATTTGCATGCTTGCACCTTCACTCTGGCTTGCATACTTGCAGTCTTCTTCAGCTTGCATGCCATATGTCCTGTTGGTCTCATCCTGCTGTCAGGCATAAGCAGTCTTCTTCCTGCTTGTCTGCATCCTATTTTGAAGCTCATCAGACCCACTCAACCCACAGAACCTGGCCTTAGTCAATGACAGTACCACCATGTATACATGCATACATACACCAGGGTGGATAGAAACGCAACACCATAACATGCGGCTGCGCAAGGTGTCATGGGCGTCAAGTGTCAAAAGGCATGGGTGTGTCATGCGTGTCAAGTGTCGACAGAGCTGTTTCATGTCATGTGTGCAGTTGTCGTCAGAGTGCAGAAGCCTGCTGGACCGCATATTTGTGGCAGATGTGAAGCAGCGCATCACAGTGGAGGGTATCATGCAGCACCCCTGGTACCAACACCCCCTCCCCTCCCACTACCAGTCCCAGCTGCAGCATCTGGACCAGGTCCAAGCCCAGAAGGATGCTCACATTCAGTCTAGGAGAATCGACCCGGTAAGGGCTGCTGTCACCCCCCTGGGGATTCCTCTGGGGGCTGCCAGGAAAAAATATAAAAATGGCTGTTTTTGTGAACAGTTAATGCAAGAGGAAGATCCTGTAAGGGGTTGCTGGGATTATAGGCGGTGCCCACACAGTGCAAGTGCAGTTGGTGTACATGCCCTGCTTGTTGACATGATAGGGTCTTTCTGTGTCTCATGGCTTGAGAGGGTGAGCAGAGTTCGCCTGAAGCATTGAAGCCTCTGTACATACAATGCAGTCATTACTCTAGCTGACTGCTGTGCATACAACGCAGTGATTACTCTAGCTAACTGCAGGTGCAGGAATGAGTATAACTACTGTTCTGTATGTGTTGACACCAAAAGGATTTGCACAGGCAAAAGCTTGCCTTGTCCAGCAGGAGGTGCAGAGGCAGTGCATTTGATCAACAAGAGCGTCTGTGGCTCATGTCTCATGTTTTGTGCTTGTGGACACTGGTTATACATCAGAACACAAAAGCGTCTGTGGTTCATGTCTCATGTTTTGTGTTTCTTTGATAGATTGGGTCTCAAATAGACTTTCCCAAGGATACACTAATTTGCAGAACTTGGTAAAGCGCCTGGATCATAGGGGTATTGCATCATGCATGGTTTGTGTTTGTAGACGCTGGTACTACATCTGAACACAAGAGCGTGTGTGGTTCATGTTTCATGGTTTGTGCTCACAGACGCTGGTTGTACATTTGAACACAAGAGTGTCTAATTGTTAATGTTTTGTGTTGCCTTGATAGATTGGATCTCAAATACACTTTTCCAAGGATACACTAGTTTGCAGAGCTTGGTAAAGTGCCTGGATCATAGGGGCATTGCATTATGCATGGTTTGTAGACGCTGGTACTGCATCTGAACAACAGCAGCGTCTGTGGTTCATGTGTCATGGTTTGTGATTGCAGACGCTGGTACTACATGTTGTAGGGCAAAATCCCACATTGCGCATTAGACACCCTATAGCTCATTTTCCCCTGCTACAGTACATCTGAGCATAAGAGCGTCTATGGCTCATGTGTCAATGTTTGTGCTCGTAGACGCTGGTAGAGAAGCGTAACCAGGCCATTGCAGCCATGGTCCAGGAGGCGACACAAGCCTCTGCTCATGGGGGGCACCACCAGAAGGGCCAGCTGCGGCCCTTGCACCTCATGGACTTCAAGGATGAGAATCTGCAAGAGATTGACCTGACAGAGGCAGCAGTCCTGGCAACAGAAGGCAGTCAGCATTTCCAAGAGGGGCTAGCCACTGTGGGTGGCTCAGGAAGTGGAGCGCAGAACTGAAATGTGCAATTTCCGAGATCATATTCCGCTGTTGGAAGCCTTTCCTGATGACCATGTTCAGCTGTTCTGATGTTTGTTGTGGTGTGCCACAGTCTTATCAGATTGTAAGTCCTAGTATGAATATTTGGCATGAGTATAGTATATGCTGCACCCAAGTCCTAATACAACTGTTTGGCATGGGTGTAGTCGTTGATCAAAGCAGGCATGCTAGCTTTGTTACCTTACTGAGCAGCATCAATAGCAATCAGAAAGTGCTCTGCAACAGGCTGAGCTGGGCACTGTAAGTTCTGGTTGATGCCGTTTGCATTACTAAGAGACTTTACATCAGAGCGATGGGATGTCATTGACTACAGATAGATATCTGTGTTTTGTTGCAGCTGTGCAACAACATGCTGTTGAAGCTTTAGCCCCACATATTAGTAATTTAGTACATGCCTTGCAACCTATTGGTGCTCCCCATATGACTGAGAGCTTGAAAACAGGCTAGACTTTGCTAAGCCGAGTAGGTTGTCAGCACAAACATTCCATGTAGGATTCCTGCCTGAACAGCAGCTGTAGTGACCATTACGTCGATTTCATCACTCAAATTGTCTGCAAACTTTAATCGAATAGGTTTGCATGCACCTATCGACGTCTTCATGACGAATTCCGCAGGCAATGCCTTGTTGAGGCCACTGGCCACATGTTCGGGGTGAACGACTCTCACAATTGTGCAAGCCATCTCGATCAGTTCGGTGCATACACATGTCACACAATGAGACACAGGGAATTGTCTGCAACTACATGCTCCGTTGGTCATTTCATACGTTGTGTAAGCCAAACATCAGCAGAAGTACAGGATACAAGGTTACCAAGAGGAGGCAAGGCAGACCACCTGATCCGTGGTGAATCAGAATGCCTAGCAAGAACATGAATTACACCCACATGAGATACCAGCCTGCAAGCCGTGACAGACTCCTTCAGTTATGTGCACATTCTAGGCTCTTGGAACAAGGGAACATTAAAAACTATGTTTGACCACTGGAACAAAACATACCCCGAACGTCTACTCATTGAATGCCGCATTTGCCCAGCTGGCGCTTGTTTTCTATTCTAGCAACCTGACATTATGTGCCCATGAGCCCTGGCAGGGTGCACCAAAGGCATGACATTGCACCACGCGTTTTGTTGTGAACTTGCGAATGGCATGTAAGCAGCGAACTGCAATCAAACACAGTGCAGGAAAAGCCGACAAAAGGGAGGCAGCTTGAAGTCTTGCAAAACAAAACCGCAAAAAAAAGCTCTTGAAGGCTGCTCGAGGCAAACGAAAGCTGCAGCCATGTGGAGAACTAAAGGCTTCAATGACCACGCATAGTAAAAGAGACAAAGCGGGGGAGGGGGGTTGAAATGTGACTCATCGATTGAGAGACAACCTGCATGCAACACTCCCTAACAGCTACCATCAACTTGCAACCTGGTTTGTGCCACTCTGTTGCCCCTCAAGAATGTGTACAGTTGCTGGGTGCTAGCATACTGATGCCATGTGACAAAGCCACATGACATCAGCCTGGACCAAAACTGCTGCCCACAACGTATGATAACTTTGGGTTGTGCAAGGGTGTATATATATATATGCCTGTGGCCCCACGATTGCTGCATGGCTGCTTGACTTGACTGCCATGGCCTACCATAATCAAATTCAAGCCTTGCCATTATGTCCTGCACAGCACAGACAGACAGACATGTTGAGAGACTCACAACTGCAAGCATGCTGATCCAGGTTTGACTGTGAGACTAATGTGACTGGCGCAGCTATTTGGCAGATATGATAAGACACCAAAGCACTGCTGCTTTGGCATTGACATGACGACAGAGTTTGTGGTTTGTGCCTTTTCAGACAGAGACAGTCAATCTTGTCTATGCATGCAAGGCCATGCAGCCCTACTAGGACTAATGATGATGGTGATGCATGCCACGTGCAGCAACTGCCAACTGGCCAGCAGGCTGTCACACTAAGCCTTCACAAACTTTGCACAGGCATACAGCTGTCAAGAGCAAAGGCAGCAGCTGTCAAGAGATGCCTGAGAGACACCTACCAGTCAGGCTGCCA
>JAABUK010002718.1_pt1 | contig 31337 bp, 34 predicted proteins | sample 5559141 | NCBI WGS metagenome assembly JAABUK01 (sample SAMN10711869, study PRJNA513367) | rock metagenome | isolation source: Antarctica rocks | place: Antarctica: Victoria Land, Pudding Butte nord | collected 2016-01-03
AAAGGACGAAATTGAGAATGCCCAAATAGATTGAACTGTTGGTATTATGGTGGCTAAGAATGTCAGTGTATGCGGTCGCTGCAGCGTGATAATCGTCATAGCGCCAGGGAGATTTTCCTTTCATTTCACATTCAGAAGATCGATGTCCAGGTACCGGTACAGAGATGTCTAATGGGTATGGGGATGGATTTGGCAGGCTGTGATGATTACGATGATGCTCTACCCTTCTGAGTGATTGAACGGGGGCGGCCTCCTGGCATGATACAAGATTGGAACACTATGTGGAATTTAAGGACATATATACTCAGCCTGTTCGCGGTCCCTGTCTATCAATATGTCCCACCGGTATTGTACATATGAGAGCCTGGTTCTTCGGCGAGTGAGATTTTGATGATGCGAGCCAGAACGGTTCTCAGTGCCCTCACCAACTTCATACGCGTCACACACCTCTCGCAACCTCCTTCAGCAATGCGCCTCTCCACCTAGCAACATCCTTCGCCTTCCTCGCAGCCTTCTTCTCCAAAGCTTCCATCTCCTTTCTCGCCCCTTCCATCTCCCCTTGCGTCTCCCTGATTCGCTTGTGCAATTTATTCACATCAAGATTCCTCAAGTTGACAGACAGAAGCGCCTCTGCCTTCCTCTTCATCGTGTTGGGCGTCATAGGTTTTCTCACGGGTCCCTCCGGTGCCGCACCAAAGCCACTTGCTAACGGCGCCATTTCGTCCTCAGTCTCATCGGAGCCGTTTCCTCCCAATTCAGCGTCGTCATCTTCCGCACCTTCGGTGCCTGGCTCCGCTGTCAGAAGGCTGATGCGGTGGAGTTGGGGGAACGCCATCAATTCTTGTAAGCCACCTGTCAGGTTCATGAGGTCCATGTCGTCCAGCGGCTTCAGATCGCTCTTTCCAGTGACGCCGTACTCGTCTTCGTCTTTTTGCATGCGATTCTCAAGCTCAATGACCCTCTCCTCTTCCTCTCCGGAAAGGTGACGGAAGATCGCTCCGGTTGGAGTAATCATACTCCTCTTGAGCACGTTTTGTGGTTTGCTCGGATCCGAGAGCCTAACGTCCCGACCCTGAAGCAATTGTTTTCGGTCACGACCAGATAGATAGATCTCTCCGAAAGAAGAAGTCATAGTGTAACCGTTCGCATCAAGATAATCGGCTCCCCTGTGCGATTGAGGAGGTAATTTATAGCTTGTCAGTGGAGGCGCATTGAGGAGGGCGCTACTCAGATCGAGGTCTTTCGATTCGAACAGCTCCTGCAAGAGCCTGGACGTGGCCGAAATTGAGGCATTCAGTAATTCGGACAGCGCGCTTTCAGTGTCAGGGAGTTTTGCAGCGTCATTGAAAAGATCGTTCACTGTATATGCCTTGTGCGGCGTCTCTTCACCCGCTAGGTGATCGTCCTTTTCACTCCACGCTGCAGGATTGTGCCTTGTATCACTTTTCGATTTGCCTGGTCTGCTTTTTGGGTTGGCTTTCCTTGCATCTATAGGAGGATGATCCTGACTGGATGCAGAGCTCGTCTGCTTCGTGCTTTTTTCGGAGTCGACTTTAGTAAAGTTCTCGGTCTTATCTGTGATGGCGGGCTCAGGCTCAGCTGCGACTCCAGAGTTGCTTTCCAAAGGGACTTGAATGCTCTTTTCTTGGGTTCTCTTCTTTTTCTTCTGTCTTGAAATGATGGGAGCAACCTCTTCGGAAATTGGCGGTGTCGAGACGACTGATTCTTCATCCCTGGATTCAATGGTCGTTTTAGATCTGGCCCTTCTTTCCTTCTTCGTCTGACTTTTGGTCTTGTTCTTTTCAGGCGCAGATCCAACTACGTCTGAAGGTGGAGGTGAGTCAGCTCGTGACATTCCCGTCGATGTTCCTTGTTCGGATATAGTCGGAGTGGATGGACGGCTGCGTGAAATTGATGACCAGGATGGCTGTCGGGAGGTCTGCTTCAGCACAGCGGCAGAGAGGGTGGTTGAGCGCTCTGTTATGGTCGAGGCTGGCGCTGCTTCGGTCTTTGGTATCATTGTGGTAGTGAGCCGGAGAGTTCTCGGTCGACCGGCAGAAGCCCCGTCAGGAGATATTGTCGTGCTTGCAGTCGGCGTGTTAGGGAGCGACTCGATAGTGGTAGGAGTGCCGACCATGTTTTGCGGCAGAACTTGCGGGTTGGACTTCGAAGGTGACGGTCCGACTTTGGGCTTTTGCGATAGTGCTGCTGAAATGTCGAGTTTTCTCGGCGGTGGTACAACCTCTGCATCAGACGGAGACTGCTTGTTCATATTCACTACTGTATCAGGCTTGGACGCGCTTGGTGTTTCTAAAGGTTCTTTTACTGTTTCTTCCGCTCGAGAAGATTGGACTTGTGGACGACCCGAATTGCCATCAGACGTCTTCATAACAGCGGCAACGTCCACATCGACCCTTTCTTCCGCTGTGGTGCTATCATTGCCATTCTTTGGGACGAAGACATTCTTAGAGTCCTCTTCTGGTTTTTGACTAGCCGATGATTCTTTAACTTTTGCTTTCGGACTAGTTGGACGATGCCCAATTGGGAACATGGGGAGAGCTGGAGTAACAGGACCAGGAGTGGTGGTCAAGGCTTTGGAAACCCTCCCCTTTGTCTGGAGGTCTTCCGCAAAAGATGGCGATGGGTGAGCGTGAGGCAGACTCAGACCTGGCGGGACCCATGGCGTTGATGAACGGATGGGAGAATCTAGAGAGCCGTGAACAGAGCCGATGCGCGACTTCGGCGTTGGCAGCGTTTCCCGCGGTTTTGTTGGCGGAGCAAGCGGAGGAAATTCCTGGTCGTCTGAAAACTTGTCAGCGTTTTTGTTTCTGCGTGTCCTCTTGAGACAAAAAAGCACAAAAACGCAATCAACAGTCAAATCGAAGGCAGCAGAGCATCTAAATACATGGATGGGCATTTTTCGAGACATTACAGCCTGGGGCGGAGGACAATTGTGGAACGGGATGGCCTGAATGCACCGTGAGAACTTGTTTTCTTCGTCTACCCTGCATGCAAGCAAGACTGGGGAGGGAGACTAACGTACATGAGAAACGACAGTGCCGAAGGCGACCAAGCATGCCGATGCAGAGCCCGAAGCTAATAGTGGTGAAGTCCAAGTAATCGAGTATGATAGATAGAGAACTCCTTTTCCTCCCGGTCGCTTAATCCGAACTATCATCGAGCGGGACCAGAACTCCTGATGCAGCTTTCGCTTTGTGGCTACTAACTCATGCTTCGCTCGAAAGACACGTAACAGTTTTTGACCGCTCTTTACTCCATGCGAAAAGAGAAGACCCATCATAAGGAAGTTTTAGAGCTGCAAAAGCAAGCTCTACCACCGATTGTACCCTCCGCCGTACATACCATTAGATTGACTGTACCCACCTTGATGCTGACCTCCAAACAGCCCCTGCCCAGCGCCGCCAGTGTTTTGATGCAATCTCGCTTGAAGTATACTCGGGTCCGCAAGATCTACCACACCGCCTCCTGAGGAGGAAGTGTTAGCATGCCTGTGCTTCTTCCCCTTCTTCTTCTGCTTCACAAGTCCAGGATCTTGGTATGTCCCAGAGTATGGACCGTAGAGCGAGTTGAGAAGGCCAGGGGCAGGGGCTGAGAGAGGAGGAGAACGGTAGGAATTACTCTGCAAGGAAGGCTGGTACTCACGCTTTGAAACATCATGTCCAGAACCAGTGCCACTTCTGCCTCGTATAGGCATTTCTGCATTTGCGTCCTTGCCCGCACCAAAGCCAGCATTCATGTTACTCGTGAATCCATGACCCTGTGCAAACATGCCACCGCCACTAATGGGTGGAGTGCCTGCAGTTTGGAGGCCCGGTGGAGGCCCTTGAACACCACTGGGATAGAAATGTTGAGGTGTCGGACCTGACTGCTGTTGTGCAGGAAATCGCGGAGCGGTATTGGGTTTCACCGAATCATTGGCAAAAGAGTACCTCGAAGATTGGCGTGCATGGCCATTTGCCGAGTCATATTGCTGATTCTGGAACGTATTGTGTCGCTGATCATCAAAATTTCCTATGCCAAAGCTCTGCTGATTTGACTGGCTGAGACCAGGAGCTTGCTGAACATTCGGAGAGCCGAGTAAGGCTAGCTGATGGCGTCGTCGTGGAGTTAGGCTGCGCGAGTTGATGCCAAGGGTTGAGAATTGGTCATTTAGAGAGCTGCTGGCATTCAAAGACTGATTAGGGCGTTGAATAGCGCTCCCTGCAGAAAAATTCCTCGTTCCCTCCTCGGGTTCACCGCCAAGCGCAAGGCTTCCACTTTCGATATTTTCCTCCTCTGCTGGTGCACCGGCAGATGTAGGTCTTCCCTGTAGTTTCGCCTGAGTATCGAGCTGCTGTCTTATTCGCTCTGCTTCCTTCTCCCGCATCATTCGCCGCTTCGCGCCGCCATATGGATCGATCATGGTCGGACAACGCTCAAGTGCAGCTAACTCGTCGTTCGTAAAAGCCTTTTCATCGAAAGAGAAGCGAAAGCCGGGTGATTTGACATTCGTGACGAGCTTGTCAAACAACGAGTCTTGGGCAACAGCAGACATGGGGCTTGTCCTTCCAGATGATGATGGCCTGGATACTTGCTCTTCTTTTAATATCTGTTGTTTTGACACGGTCGACGGACCAGAAGGCTCAGGTACTTGGGCTAGAGCAGTGCTTTCCTCATGTAGAGTGTCTTCAGCATTGCCACTGGATGGTGCAACAGCTGCGATCTGTGGACTGACTGAAGATCTGCCTCCAGTCTGGCTTTGTCGACGATTCCTTGGCACTTGTGCAAAAGTCTCCTTGTTTGCCCAGCTGGCAGTTGAGGGCAAAGCCGAGGTGTCCACACTATTGGTGCGTTCCTTTCCTTCGTCTTTACTACTCTCTCGCTGCATAGGTTGGGATGATGTAGCCGGTGGTTGCGGAGCTGGCTGCACGGGTCGAGCAGTACTCTGAGCGTAGGATGTCTGCGAGGTAACTGTAGGTCGGCTGGCAGCTTTAGGATGAGAGGGTTCATTTTGAAGCGTGGTGCCATGCCCTTCCTCTCCTGTCTCGTGTAAGAAGGTACAGCTTTTGTTGTTGCAATTCTCGCCGCGAAGGTACGCCGAGCAGTATTTGGTGGTTCCATATTGCGCCCTAAAAATGGTGAGTAACTATGGTATACCTGAAACAACGAGTGGCAGTACTTACCGTAAAACACGGTCGCCGTTCATTGAACCATCGACCACATCGATGCAAAGAGCGGCAGCTTCTCTGGTCGCGTAGGTGATGTAGACCCCTATACCCTGGCTTGTAGCGCCTGGTTTTGACTTACTGACCACTATCTTATCAATTTCGCCATATTGACCAAAGTACGAAGGGCCACGAAGAGTTTGAAGCAGGGTGCTTTCATCCTTGACCGAGGGAACTAGGCCAATCACATAGACAAGATTCTGCTGTGTGACCCTCACCCCGGCAAGGTTGCGCCTGTTTGAGGTCTCGACCTCTCGCTTATCGACATCTTTTCGTTTGGTAGCTGCCTGCTTTCGAGCCTTATTTTCCTTGTCATTGACAATATCCTCTTTTGACGGTATTTTAAATTGAATCGTCTTTTCATCATAGACCCTCCTGCAGTTGGGGCATGTGCTCTTCTCGTAGGTGTTCTTGAGGCTGTTAAAGCAGAACTGGCAAATTTGATATCCACAAGGACATGGCTTGAAGTTCTTGTCGGTGAGATCAAACTCTTCGATGCAAAGGGGACTGCCATGGCACAGTGATCAGTATGGAAGAGGCAAAGGCCGGGCAAAATGAGCATTTGACATACCATGACTCCTCGTCGTCATCTATTATGCTATCCTGCGGTCGACTCATGATGGGCGAGAACTCCCCTCCTCTCCAACTCTGCGGTCTTTCGCGATGGAAGAAATGTACCCATAAAAGTAGAAGAGAGCAAACTAGGGAGATGTGTGGATGGAGCACGCTTCCGAGCGGACGTCTTTGGAGAGTGGAAGGTGCGAGGTGAAGGCACAGGAGTTTGCTGGATCAAGAACGTGCATGGGAAAAGACTGAAGAAGCTGGCAAAAGTTCGAACTGGACTCCCATCAGGCTGTCAGGTAAGCCAAGCCAAGCTTAAAGTGGTTAGCCACGCCAAGCCAAGGCTTTCTCCGTGTCAATTGCTTGACCTCATCGTCTCCAATCCTGGGTTACACGTAGGAGCTTTATTCAATAGCTTTCATGCGTCCTCCATGACATGAAGCGACCTTGATTCACGATGGCAGCGAGCAAGACAACGATGAGGTTGCTGGCTGCTCGATGGTCAATCCATACCGCGTCGCAGACCTCGAGATGCGTGCGGTCATTCGCAAACTGCGCTCTGAGAGCCAAAGAGACTGCTTCTCAAGATGATAAACCCAACCTACGACATGCTCAGAGACCGCGTATGCTTCATAAAGGCAATCAATACCTTGTCGTCTTCGTTTGCTGACCAACTTTAGCTGTTGGAAAGCTCACTGCTCCCATTGTCAACCCTGCCGACAAGTATGCCGACAAAGCCGCGGACCTGCATCAGTATGGGCGGTACTTGATGTCTTGCCTACCGAGATACGTCCAACAATTCTCGGTATGGAAAGACGAATTATGCATATGCATATGTCCATCCGGCGTACTTCCAGTCTTCAACTTTCTCAAATATCACACAGCCGCAGAATTTACGATGGTGGCAGACATCACTGCCGTTGATTATCCCACCAAAGAAAAGCGGTTTGAAGTAGTCTACAATATGCTCAGTGTCCGCCACAATTCAAGAATCCGAGTCAAGACATATGCAGACGAAGCTCAACCTGTACCGAGCATCACCTGTCTATACGATGGGGCCAACTGGTATGAGCGAGAGGTGTATGATCTGTTCGGTGTCTTCTTTACTGGACACCCAGATCTTCGGAGAATCATGACAGATTATGGATTTGATGGACATCCATTGAGGAAGGACTTTCCCCTTACCGGCTATACAGAAATCAGATATGACGAAGAGAAGAAGAGAATAGTACAGGAACCACTTGAATTGACACAAGCGTTCAGGAATTTTGAAGGAGGTACTGCCGCATGGGAGCAAGTTGGAGAAGGAATAGACAGGAAACCTGATCTAGTAAATATTACCACAATCCTCCCTAGCAACAAGGTCTGCCACGCTAACAATTAACAGTTCAAGCTTCCTACGCCGAAGCCGGAGGAGAAGAAAGAGGAGCAGAAGAAATAGCTTCTTAGCAATGTACAGCATGACTTAGACACCAGTCCTAAAAGATCCCTATCTCAAGCACTGTTCAACACTATTTTTTATTCAAGCGAAGCTACCATCGCTTATCCAGTAATGGGCTTGCCAAGGTTCCCAGCTATGTGGCTCCACGATGATAGTAATCCACAGCTTCGAGGCCGAGAGGACCTTGATATCAATTTCCATTTTCTCTACATAAATTCGCTTCTCTCTTCTCTCTTGTTGCCTCAGACTTTCTTGGAATCAATTCCTCTTATTCAAGTACGCAAACCTCCAGCTCGTGCAACCATACCACAACACTTCATCAAGCTGCCTTCCAACTATATCACACACATTCTCCTACTTAAGTCAGACACAAAAGCCCATGTGAAGTAAGAAGTTTGTATCCATTTCTCAAAAACAAAATCCACACTCTCAACTTTATAGAAACCACTCAATTCCATTCAGGCCACCAAAGGCCACCAGACCACTAACAGGCCTACTCCAATCGACCAAAATCACACCACCCACAATGGACGCCCTCCTGACCACCCTCCTCAACCCAACCCCCTTCCTCACCTCCTGGTTCACCTGGCTCAAACCCTCTACCGCCCGCCGCCGCATCGCCCACGACAGAGCACACTTCGGCAACCTCATCTTTGCCACCAACTACAACCCGGATATCATACCAGTAGTCGACCCATACGAGCTCTGGATCCAGGAGTTACAAATTGCGGAAGCCTTCGGATTCACAGGGTTTGGCCCACGGGTAAACCTCCGGAGGAGAGAAGCAGAAGCAGAAGCAGAAGCAGAAGCAGAAAGGAGGAGCACAGCTGTCGCATGTGCTACTGCTGCAGCACGAGCGAGAACAACGGCGAGAAAGACATCAAAGCCCGAAGAGGAAGCGAAGCGGTATCAAGAACGAGAACTCCAGCGCAGAAAAGTGCAAGAAGCGAACCGTGGGAAGAAGAGGGGGGCGCAGCGAGAGAAAAGAGAGAGAATTGCGCGGGAGAACAAAAGGGGCATTTTGGCCGACAAAGAAGATCACGACGCGGATAGATCGTGGGTGAGGAGTCGGAGGGCCGCCTGGGAGCGAAAAGGCGGAAGGAATGAGAATGCCGGGAGTGGGAGTGTGTGGGGAGTGGTGCCTAAAACAGGGCTGGGGAGTACACTAGGGCTACATAAAGAGATGGAGGCTGTTTGGGGGGAGATGCCAGCTTTGGGAGGGAGCACGAAGATAAACATAGAAGTATAAAGATATATTATATTGCCAGAGGGTGCCAGAGTACATGATGAATTTCGCTAGAGTTTCTATATAGTCTTGATTTTTCTTCAGACTATAAGATCTCGACAAAGTATTTTCTTCATGTGCTGAAGGCCTAAAGGACTCCACAACGATGGGACGTCCATACCCAATAACTGACACCCAACGACTTGATCCCTCATACCATACCCGCCCAACCCCATTGATACTTGCTCCAAATGAGTTCGGGAACTATACTTAGGACCAGCACCGGCAACCGCAGCGGCGGCGGCTGTGCGGCACCCACCCCGGCCGCACCGTCAGTCTGCGCCTTTGCAACGGCAGCATCGGCCTGAGCCAGAGCCGTGTTGATCAAGAACTGAGCACGGACTCGGGAGAAGAGATCAACGCAGACCTCGAGAAGATACCTCGGCGTTATCCTAAATTTCAGGTCCTTCATTTGGAAGATCAATTCCTTATTTCAGATTGCAATATATCTTTCTAGCTGAATGCGTCTACTAATCGGATGGGCAGGGAATCAAGTTGGGAGAGAGCTGAGCAGTACCTGATTTACTGACGGAAAGCGGGCTACCCGATATAGAGCGGCTGCTGTCTTTCATCTGCCAGAGTTACACGAGGAAGGCCTCCTGGACGGGGAGGAGCATCGCGAGCAGAACTTCAGTCTCTTGACGGATACCGAGCTACCTGATAGGTGACCTTTCATCGACCAGAATTGTTCGGGAGGCCGCGCCAAGAAGGACGAGGAGAGACAGTGGTAGAATCTCTCTTGTGTGGTCCTAATGTGGGTTCTCACGCGTGCGATGTTACGCAGCAAAGACATGTCTATACCAGGTTGGATTGAAGTTTATTCATTCATGGATGGACTCGTTGTGCCGAAGCTACACAATATCCAAAACGAGACGGATCAAATTCAAGCGGAAGAAGGGAGGCTGGGAAGGGGGTATCTATATCCCATATCCGAGAACACCATCGCTTCTCCTCGGATGCTGAGTCCGCTTTGTAACCTCCAGCGCCGAACGCTCATTGTAACTTAAGCAAGTCTTCATCCAATACACCGAACAGACCTTCGATCTCCTTTAACACCTCCTTGATTTCGCAGCTCAACTGTCCAGTGACAAGAGCATACGTGTATAACAGACCAAAGTCTTCATCCAAAGTACCGTTCGCAGCAGCTTCCTTCTTTCGGTAAGCAAAGATGCGGGCAAGCAAGCGGTCGCGGGTATGCTCTGTGCTGGGTAAAGCATCGTTTAGTGGGTAGCATAGAGCCATCGATGATGCGAGAACTGCAATACCTGGTTAGCATCCCCTGAAACTGGGTTGGTAAGCAGTTCTTAGAAATACCAGAGAATAGATGGCTAATGCGACTGCAGAGTTGGGCTCTCTCTCGGGCAGTGGCTTTTAGGAGTGCCGCTTCGCCTTTGCTAGCGGTCAAGTCCTTCAATATGACAACATTCATAGCATGAAAAGCATCAAGGATTCGGCCTGTGCTCTTCAATATCCTACCGTATTGCTTGTCGGGAAAAGGCCCCTTGAGTTCGAATTCCGACTTCGCCGAAGCCTGCAATGTTTCTAGTGTTGACAGAAACCGTCGCAATTCAAACTCTTCTCGCAGATTCATATACTGATTTGGTGTCTCTCCGTCGGTAAGTGTCATTAGCGGATCTCGCTTCCATGTCAGACCCATTCTCAGCCACAGAAGAGACAAGCCATCTTTCAGCTTCTCCCTTGCAGAAATTGGCCACACAAGTCTTGTGATGATGAGTCCCCAAATGCAGCCGGAAAGTACAGCAACTACTCGGTGCCATGCAATTTCACTAATGACTGGATGAATGCCGCCTTCATCTTCGTCATCCTCATTATCTTTGACCGACAGTGAGTATGCGTACAATGCAGAAAGATTGTATGTCAGCATGATAAATCTTCCCATGGGTCCTTTCCCTTTGCCGACGATGATATACGATGTCCAAAAGGACATGCACCATCCCAGGAATGCGAGCAAAAATGGATTGCCGTTCGAGAGGTCCCATGCAGCGATGGCACAGATAGCTCCAAGGCATGTGCCCAAAAATCGAGAATACCCAGTTGTGTTCGATGCTCCAATGGTCATGGAACAAACGAGCATATAAGAGAGTAAGCCCCATTCACCCCTCCATTCGGCATAGATTGGTCGAGTAGACACGATAAACGAAGGCATTGCATACAGCGCAGCGCCAGCACCAACCTTGATGGCAAACTTTGTATCATCACGTCGAAAGATCGCCAGGGCATCCCATACGCGACGAAATAAACGTTGCTTAACCGGAGGCTTGTCAGGATCTTTCGCCAATGAAAAATACGAATTCGAAGTTTTCCTCTCCGTAGGCATCTTGAGTGGCATTTCCGGGGCATCGGGGTCGTCAATCATATGCTCTGCTTCGGGCTCTTCTGCATCCCGCCGAAGTCTCGCTTCAAATCTCCAAAATTTCAGCCATGACCATGTCCGACCAGCAGGACGTTCTTCAACTTCTAGCTGCAATTCATCAAGGATTGACAGATATTCTTTGACCTGCTCAGCAACCTCCAGAAGCGAGAACGAAAAATGACCACAGCTCGCAGCCACCTCTTCCCAATCTGCTTCAATTTCTATGGGTCGGTTTCGGTGCATGTCTTTCTGATCGTATACAGCTTTCAGAGCTTCCTGCCGTGCTTCGGTATACAGATCAATGGCGCTGTCAAGGCTCGAGCGAAATTTTGGGTTGACCGTAACTTCATGCTTAAGACCCTGGTGGAAGGGTTGTTCGTCTAAGATTTCTTTCAGCGTGAAAGCCAGAGACCTCATGGATGGACCAAGATGGTGGATGAAGAGAGCAAATATTTCTTGTGGCGACCTGAAGGCCAAGCTATGGCTGGAGAATTTCCCATTCGAGTATTCGTCACCAGCGTTGTCCTCGTCTGACAGCTCATCGATAGCGGACAGAACACCAGTTAATTCTCCTGAGTTTGTTGGTACAGGGGGACTCGACGGCGGACCAGCCATGGTTGGCGGTGTACTAAGTGCGCTGTACGATGTGATATGACCATTCCCGGTTGACGGAACTGTTTGTCTTGAAATACTGAATTGCATTGCAGCAGCGCTTCGCAAACCACCGATACTCTGAGTGACTCGCTGGACGCAGCGCACGAGCTTGGCTTCGATCCTGTATTGTCGTTCAGTTCCAACAACACAGTGTTCGTATTTGGCCTCTTTCAGGTTCTTTGCCAGCGTCGAGTAGGTCTTGAGATGCCGCTCAGTAATGTTTTTGAAGGGTTTCTCCTCCAACTCTTGCTCAAATCCGGAGAGAAAGCTATTCGCGATGAGAGCAAGCATATCGGCCAAAGAATCCGTCACCGTGGTTATGTTCTTTCGTAAATTCAATCTGCCAGATATTGGAAATACGATGAGCGACACAGCCAAGGTGGCAACAACCCCCATGACGATCATCTTCAGGACTTGATCAATCTTGGCAAAGGAAAAGTTACCAGCCTGAACAGCACCTTCTTTGGTGATGACCGTGATGATGGCGAGAGACGCAAGTGAACAAGCGACGTTCACGAGAGGATCACCCTTCCTCTGCTTGACCCAACCGATGAGACCGAGGCCGCCACCGCAGAAGACTATCAGAACAATGACATGACCCACTGGCATCAAGTCAAGGGTATCGCTGAAAAAAGCAGATACACTCATGCTTGTGATACTGATGAACGCCGCATAAAGGAATGCAGCGAAGGCGCAGATAAGTGCATCGAACATGCTCCCGAGTGATCGTGCAGGATGAAAATACACCGTGATAGTAGCAACCATATGCTTTCCGTCTTGTTTCCCAAGGAAGTCTCGCAGGAAAGGAACAAACGTTGCCATACTACCAAGAAAGTAGGCCACAGAGCATTTGAAGACGCCCTTTCCAGCATCGGACAAGAGAAAGCTCTTGAACTCTGCAACCTTTGCCATTGCTCCCAATCTTGCCGTATGCCATACAGAAGTAGTTCCTCGTTTCCTTCTTACTGTAGGAGAGTTTGTCCGTCTACGGAGGAGCAGAGGGGTGGTGTCACTTGACGACTCCTCTGGTGAGCTGGTTTGGTCATTCTGGCCGTCGACCCCGAGAAGTGTCACTCTTTTCTTGACTCGCTGGCCCGTTTGTGGGATGATTAGGGTCGCTTGTCGAAGCTGAAAACATGGTCAGCTTCATGGGCCAAGCTCTATTGCATGAGGCGCATTCATCCCCACGGAGCACTCACAATCCGCCGCGGAGTCTGCGGAGTCTTCGCAGTCTGCGGAGCATCAATTGCTGGCGAGTTGCCTGCAGACGACGCCGCCATGGTACATATGAAGACTGACGTCTACATCAAATATTCAGCATGTCTTTGCGGCACAAGCAGGTCACGATGACAGCCTCTGTTCCGCAGCTCCATCCCCGAAGCCTGACAGACCCCAACGGAAGGATCAGCGCTTGATCCCTGCTTTCCCCAGATGCTTGTGGCGTCCAGCGGGAGGACCGCGTCTCTTGCCGCAAAGCTTCGCCTCCACCTTCATCCGTTGTCCTTGATATGGGCCTTTAAGACATCCCATGTCATCAGTTGAGACCAACAACCAGCCCATTCATCCTTGCTGTGGTTACTCAAGTGCTCCCGCCTCTACTTGCGAACGCTCCAGTGGCAGTTGAGCCTCAGGTACCTACGGGAGTTCTCGACCTATTGCTGTGAGAATTTCTTCCTGAGGCTCACCAGGTCATCAATTTCTTCAGGTCCCTCTACATGAGACCGCAGGCTGCTGGAAGAAACCTAGCACGATCTCAAAGCTGGAGTGCTCTGGGCCATCTGAGTCAACACTACAATTCATCCTTCACTCGCTTCTTCTGTGGTCCAACCTCATCCTTGGCCATCAATGCCATGATATCAACCAACAAATCCGTTGCAGCAATACAAGTTACCTCTGCAATCGTGTCGTATGGTGGACTAACCTCAACAATGTCAGCCCCAATAAGATTGATCCCTTCTAGGCCCTTGATGAATCTTTTCACTTCCCTTGTCGTCCATCCTCCTGACTCTGGAGTTCCCGTTGCAGGGGCTATGCTTGGGTCGAGCACTGATCAGAATCTTAGCAGCTGAGGGACCCTGTCTCCAGTGCAACTCACCATCGATGTCAATACTCAGATAAGTCGGCGTATTACCTACTGTTTTCCTAACCTTCTCCACAATGCCCTTCACACCAATGTCATCAATTTCATGCGCCTCGATCAGCTCAAACCCCACGACATCCTTATCGATCACATAATCTCTCGGGCTAAACAGCTTCGTCCGTAAGCCACCATGGATGCTCGTGCCCTTGGAGATACAACCCTCGCGACTTGCGTGCCAAAAGAACGTTCCATGGGTGATAGCCGACTGCTCAGAAGCGATACCGGTGTACCCTTCATACGGATCCCAGGTATCAAGATGCGAGTCTAGATGAATAACCGAAACGGGACCATATACCTCCATGAGGCTCCGCAGTATCGGCAACACAATCGAATGATCCCCACCCAGGCTTAACACCCTTGGCCTATCCCATTTACTTCCTGTGCTCGTATTGTGCCACAGCACCTGTCGATATCCCTGCTCCATCTGCTTGAATGCATGCGCCGCATCAAAGGGCGTAATAGGAATGTCGCCACAATCCAGCACCTCCAGCCCGCCATCCTGGAACGGATCAACTCCCCAAACAGTGTTGTAGCTTCTCCCTTTCTTCTCTCGCGAGCTGGCGGCGCGGATACCTCGGGGCCCGAAACGGGCGCCCGGTCGGTACGAAGTGGAGGTATCGTAGGGGAAGCCGAGGATCGCGATGTCCACGGGTGTGGAGTGTGATTGGGATAGGCAGCGTTCCCAGGGAAGATGGGCGAAGGTTACCGGCTGGGAGAACGGTAGGTCCTTGTCGAGGTCTTCCAGGGGATGCCCATAGTTCGGACCAACTTCGATAGAGGAAATGGTTGAGAGAAGGAGGGGAAGAAGGGCTAAGAGTGCAGGTGGAAGCATGATTAGTTACGCCAATTGGGCTGTCAACACAGGCAGCAACACTGGCACTTGTTCAATGGATTGGCGCTTCCTTATTCCAGAGGCCATACAATGAGCTCTACTGTACGCAGTGCAAAGTAGATAGTCCCTGCCATCAGAATTGGATACTTCTGCGCTCACCTAAATCATGCCGCTTTGGCGGTCAACCTCGGCAGCCGCGTGAGTCTTAGGTAAGATAGACTCATCAGACTTCTAACTTTGTTAATGCAAGGACTAGGAATTATACTTACTCCAAGGATATACTGGCCTTAAGAGCGCTTAGGCCAATGGTGCAACAGGGAGCCTGGCAGATGTCGGTTCTGTGTGTGATTAGTGTTCAGTTCCTGCTTTGCTGGTGAAGCCACGCGGTAGGTATTACTATCAAACGTTCAACGAGTCAGCGCGAGCTGTGGAAACAGTTACCAAGGACAATCTACCCTCGATCAGCTCTGCGACCAGCTAAGGAGGGAAGATAGGAGATATCAACTAACGAAGAAAATAGATCTGCCTGGTCATCTGAAGCTTTGCTGCTCTTGGATGATTCCTCCTCAGTCCTCCAGTCTGCTGAATATTACCCTGAACAAGGACAAGAACGAGTACGACGTTGGTAATTAGTCTTTAGGAACAGCTGGAGTCTGAAGCTTTGATCTCCTCGCTGTGTGTGCCGAATCCCACACCAAAAGAAACATTCAGGAATTCGTTTCAGAGCTTACTTTGGGCCCTAAGATATGCTCCTTTCGAGCTTCCGATAATACGGCTAGTTGTGCCAGCTGTGGTTGCGCACACACCTTACACAGCGATGAGTATCATCCTCGGCTTGGATAGTGCCAGTGAGGACATGGAGTAGTCCAGTTAGGTGACCCGTTTCTTACCCTCGTCAACTGAGCTGGAGCAATGGGTTTCTTGTGGAAGGTCCCAAACGTGGAGTTTTGACTCCTTTCACCTTGATTTCTTAAGTCCATGATAGAAGAATCCTTGGGGGCTTTGTTTGTCTGACCTTGACGTTCTAACCTTATGGAATTTTCGTCTATTGTCCTGCGCTTGCAGCCTGTCATCCTATCCAGCTATCTCTTCAAAATCTAGGTTGATAGCATTTGCCGCCAATACGCGTTTTGTTAAGAGCTGCGTTCAAAGAATTTGAATTGTTCAGCAATCGTGCGGCAATCGTGCAGCAATCGTGCAGCAATCATGCTACCTTCAAACGATGGCTCAAAGTCATCCTGGAATCCATTATCGCATTTTACTGAGCCAGGACGAGTATGCTAGCCATACTCATGAGTTGCCGGCTGACTCTAATCGACGACGATGCGTCTCCATCCTTACCGATCAAGTCATCAGCGGCATGTGCACAGACAAGGCCCGCCATGGCTTGTGCAGAATTGCAGTGCTATGGCGGAACCGTCATACAAACCAAGTCAAACCCTCTAAACGCAATGAGTTAACACCACAACAGCTTAACAACCAGGTCCGACATTTCCAATCCTTGTTGAAAAATGCCAAACAACATCCTGATCGTTACCCGACTATACTCATATAGGCGCCAGATGTAGAAGAAGATACTGCAATGTACAGACGTGGAACTGAGTACAATCGGAAGGCCGACAGCATTTCTCTAGCACACCAATACTTGGGTCTCAATTCTCGGGCAAGTGGACATTGTCTGGACCTTGTTGCAAAGTGTGAATGACATACTGACTTGATAATGTCTTTAGAGGGTCAAGCTGTACAGCGAAGACAAGAGGAACCGCCAAAACTAATATCGGGTGCGCTGGATGGAGCTGTTCTGTGCATACACCCACAACTTTGCTCACATGTTTGTGACGTATTTGTCCTTTTCCTACATCGGAGAATGGGATGCAGAAACTCCCCCAAGAGCGCGAGCCCCCTTTAGGGATGAGCACTACGAAAAAGATGGCCTACAATCTGAATCAGGTGATTTCTTCGAGGTACAGATGTTTGGCGGAATCTGCCACCCGGCGACTGCTCAGAGTGGCAGAAAGTGGCACAACATGGTAAGTTATCCTGCCAACCCGTCTTCAAGTGATTGAGACACTCGTTTCCTCAGCCATTTCATCACAGGTTGGTATTCCAACTATGTCTACTCAAGAGGGCTTCCGAGGCGTAGAGCTGAGCAGACTACTCAATCTGGAGCATAAGACATCATGTAAGTACTTTCCCGTGAGAACACAATTTGCAAATGGCGAGAGTCTTGATTTCGGTAACCTTTTGCTTCAGATACGGATGCAGATTTTGACTTGGGCTTATATCGGCCACTGGAGTTTGGTAGAGTCTCTGAAAGTGACGAGCAGTTTGTGAAACTCGAGTTCGTCAGATTCTTCGATGATTGGCGAACCATATTCCATGGGGAAACATTTGCAGAACCAGGTAGAAGCTATTACGTTGACGATCCGCCTCTTGGAAATCCAGAAATTGGGCAGACGAGCGACTCAACGAAGAAAGTATATCGCTACAACCCCGGTTCTGAGGTGAGAGAGATCAGAACCTGCGGTCATAAAACTACAATGAGCTACGATTGGAAGAGGGTGTGGAGAATCAGCGAGATGAGGAAGGTGATGCATCCAGACAGAAGCACCACGCCTTCTTAATGTACCATCTTGGATGATCTGTCACGCCTTCTTGCAGAGCAGGGAGAAACTCGCGACAGACAAGTACATCGTCATAGACGAGTCAAATACGACGACGATTGCCGCAAGGACCAAAACGGACGAAGCCACTTCACCGAACCAGAGGAGTACGACCGACGAACAGGTAGTAATCAAGCAAATTCCCATGGGAAAAGAGGACATGGTAATAATAACAGCAATGACCGCCGCGACGGTCCAAGACCCGAAGGTTCGTCAGTAACATCAGCAATGCCATTGCTGAGCGATAATAGAAGGCATCAGGATGACGGTCGGAGAACCAAGCCCGGTCATGAAAAGCACTGCATCGGACAGAGGAGCGGCCACCACCACTACCATCCATCTTGATTCCATTACACCCAGAACGGACGACGCAACGCCATCGGGCAGAAAAGCCAGGCCAAGTCGTCAACTCCTTCCAACGAGGTCGAAGTAGACAAAGCTCAATAGCTATGCTTGGGGAGAGAGGGAGACTCCTGTGGAGATATAGACATTTGATAGCAGGCACTCCGAATCTCAAACTGACCAGTTAAATTCAAACCACATCGAATTCAGTTGGGGCGTATATCGAGGACACTCTCTGGGATATAATTAAAAAAAAGAGAAGCCAAGAGTAGGAATAACACCGAAATGGATCTGTGAAGGGTTTGAACGGTTGTGATGATTATTGAGATAAATTGGCTCTCGTTCGTTCAACATGACGGCAACAACGACTTCAAAGCCTTCATGAATCCTACAATATTTCACCACCTGAATCTTTTGTACCCCTTACTCAACGAAGAAGGATTTACCGCTTCATATCGCTCGCAATCAAACAGACGTCTCGACCGCAAGTACGAGTGGGTGAGTCTCACCTCGAGTCATCCTCTGCTAAGAGGGATACAGTACTCTGATTGCCAGTATCACATTCCCTGCGTCCACTGCACACGCGACGATTATCAATCGATGCGTCTCTCTGGCGCCGAGATAATTGCGGGTGCAGGATTGGGAGTATGGTTCCAGATCTCGCAGGACAGTGTAACTTTGATGGATTTCAACGAAGACCAAGATGTGTGATTGTGATTGTGATTGTGATTCGACAAAACAACACGACTTGCATCGACAGCAACCGCTTTTTCTTGAGGAGCAATGTTAAATGTAGGTAGGGTATCTAACCAGTCTCCAGGTCGAACGAGCCCGTCGTGATTCGAGTGAGAGAGCCGAGCCCATCCACTATGCACCAACTCCAAAATGGAAAAAATCTCCTAGATGTGCAATGATTAAGATCCTGCAGATGACTCCTACCAACCAGCTAATTTTTCTTTGGGCATCTGGTTTGATCGGCAATGCTTTCTCTCTCTCTCTCTCTCTGCCGCCTTCGGTCCTATATTTAACGCCCATATATGCAAATGCACTATTGGTGTCCATTTCCTTACTCCGTCAGATCTCATTGCGCCGTAGGATATGTTCATCCTGCCCTACTTAGCCAAGAAGCTGGCATGTTGATCCTTTCAAGCCCTTATTGAAAGACAGTCCTCCAGCAACGATCCCAACGCCTCCCTGTCCGATGCTCCTCCACCCGCCCAGCCAAAATCGTCGTTATCGACGTCCATCTCATCTGGAGCAGGCTCCTCGACGATTCCGCCTGATGTAGGAGCAGGAGGATGCTCATTCTTCGCCATCGCAGCGGCAGTATCCAACGCTCGTCTCTCCTCCACATAATCATCTGCTTCGTTATCGAAAGCTGCTTCAGCGACTCGACTCCCAATGAGCGGCATCCCGTTCCAGAGTCCTCTGCCCACACCGCCCGCGACTTTTAGGTCCGCGATACCGATCGGTCGTCTGGCGATGGCTTCTCGGTTCTCGACGGGCAGGAGGCCACTGTCGCGGCCCCTCTGGATTTTTCCGTTACGGAAATCGTGTTCTTCCTGCTCCAACCGGCGGAGGTAGGCACCTGTGGATACTCCGCCGGCAGCCCCATTCTCGTATTTCGGTCCGTTGACTCTCGTGCGGTTGAAGACGCTGCTTAGTAGATCTTTCACGTATGTTTCTGTAGCTACGGCGACCAGCTCGGCGCAGAGCATGCTCGATCCTGACGCAACGGACTCCTCGTAGCAGATCGGCACCATTCGCGAGAAGATGCCCACTGCGTCAGGGAATTCTGATGTCTCCGAGAACAAGGGCTGTGTGTAGCGTTTCCGAATCTCAAGATCCCAATTCGTTTTGTTCAGACCCCCAGCGCTTGGTGGCACGTTCTCCGGGACCCGTATCTTCCCAGCCTGGTAGTAGTCTTCGTACCGCCTCTTCAATAGACTGTCATCCTCCGCCCTATCTCCGCCCGCACCGACGCCCTTTAGTCTCCTTCGATCCCGGGCGGGCAGGCCCATAACCTCGACTTTGAGGCGCTGCTCCCCAGCATCGCTGGCGATGCTGGGCTTTGAAGGCCCAGTCGTGGAGGACTTGTCGGTTGCCGCTGTGACCCAGATTGCAGGGCCGAGGTGGTCAGGTTTCTCACGGGAGACATTAAAGAGAATTGCGCAAACCAGTGAGTTATGAGCGTGTTCTGTCTGGGGGGAGGAGAGGAGGAAGGAGTCAGTTATTTCGCCGAACTCGGTAGCGGAGAGGCGGCCTAGAAATTCAATATCAGAGGACTGGAGGCATGCGCAACGTATTCTTTGGGGAGCGACCTTGTATGAACTTTGTAAGTGCATCTTGATAGGTGCTCCATTGGTGTCCTATTAAGGTCTTGAGATCTGTATAAAGTAGTTCGAAGTCGATGCGCTGAGGAGCAGCGCCATTGCTGTTCTTCGAACTTTTAGCTGAAGACGAGGCTACGGTCTTGTTTGCCTGCAGTGATGTTGGAATAGAATCTGATCGGCTCAGTGCGGCAGGGTTGAATGTCTCTATAGTCGTTGACATGGTGGGCGCACCGCCAGGGCGCACAGCTTAGAAGGGGCGACACGTAGTCATGCAAGCGTGTCCTGCATCAGAATCAAGAAAATCCAGCGTTGAATATAGGTGACTGGGAAAAGAAAAGCCCCAGTGCCGGATTATTAAAGGGATGTGTGGATCAGACTAGGAAGATGGTCGTCCACCTTTGATAGAAAGCTATGCCACATCGGGCGATTTCTTATCCACTTCGCAAGAGACTGCGATGGTTCTAATATTTGACACGCTTCTAGTGGAGTTAGTCACCGCAGGCTCCAGGCCCTTGTTTGAATTGTCTCTATGTTGCCGGACCATTGAGCGGACCTGCAAATAAAAGGGTTCTATGCACCAACTAGCCATCTACAGCTTTTGAGTCATTAACCACACAAGCTGGAGAAGATGCAGCATCTGCCAATAAGACAGAAATCTACGTCGAAATCACCCAGAACAGACCTTAGAGAGAGTGAGCGCCGCCTTGATGTCGCGCGAAACAGGTAAGTGTCGCGCGATCGAGGATAGTCCTGGGTGCCCTTAGGGGGTGATCTGCTGCCTTCTCCCCTTCTTATCCGAAACGATTATGTTCCTTTTCCCGTCTACGTTGGCGGTTTGTTCAGGGAGTATTTGGCATACGGTGGTTAAGAACGACGGCTTAGGTGAGACTCATGGAAAAGCGGCGACTATATAACGAGGATAGCTGGAAAGACATGGACATGACAGCGAGACGGGGTCTTCTAGGTTCAGTACGATAATGTGTCTTCCTGCTTGTCCCATTCGACTATATCGTCCTCAGACAGCAGCCAAGAGACCCTGCGGCTGTACTGCACCCAGACATGTCGTTTCACCCTTTCAATTTGGAAACCAACGCTGTGTACCCTCTTCAGCTCGTGCACCTCGAAGTCACATTCGCTACTGCAATCATCCCCCAATATGTCGATCTCTTCCAAAGCCTCGACATGCTCGGCCAGTGTCGCCATAATCGCTCCGTCCCACGCCCCTCCCTTATCCGCAACCCGCATCAATGCAATAGCTCGTTGCCGCAAACGTGAGTGGCGGCACTCCAAGGCTGTAAAGTAAAGCGTATGGATCACGTTCAGTTCGGCGGTGTAATGCTTACGCATTGGATTTGCCGCGATCTTGGAGCCGGGATGATCGTGTGTCATCGATTCTAGTACAGCCTCCGCTTGCTCGATGATGGCCTTGAACTGTGGGAGGTACGGGTGGCAGGCGACTTCGTCAGCGCCAAGAGCGGCCGGAAGTATAATGAAGGCGACGAGGCAGGTGAGCTAGAGAGACGCGCACTCATTGGCTTCTGCTCGGCCACCGGAATTGGCAACATAATTTGGCGAACAAGAGACTCGCTGGAGTGACTCTTGAAAAGCTTGCAGCCATGCTCGAAGACGGCCGAGGTAGTAATCTCTTTCACGGACGGCGAAAGCGAGGCTGGTCACCGTCTCGGCGAGATCTGCGTCGTATATGGGCGAGGTCGACATGGGACTAATGTATGGGTGGCTGAGGCATTTCCCAGCTTCCGCTATGAAGCGGAGGTACCTATATGCGCATGATAGACTCACGTGGAGGGCGTCACGGGCTTGTGCGATCGTAATAGCCGAGGGAGGGCAGCCTGGCGACATAGTCGCGCGGCTGCAAATCTGAGAAGGACGAGGGGAGCCGCTGACTCCAGAGTCCGAGGAAGTTTGAAGAGGCCGAGACCCAATAAGCGAGGTGGCTTGATCATCGAAGTAGATGAAGATCTTCGCCAACGCCGATAAAGAGGGACATTCTGTGCTCGAAGACTGCGTCGAAGTTTTGAGGAGTTACAGTCAATGTTCGAGAATATTTCGAGACTTGCTTCGAGATGCGCGAAGGTTGTGGGATCATTGCCTTGAAGCGTTTCGAAACAGATAAAAAGAAGGCATGTCACCGACGTTCTCCTAACCACATTGTCGTCCGCAGGAGCGGCACCGAGATGTTCAAGGAGGCTCCTCATTGCTCGACCATGCTGCTGTCGAATACACCGTTGCCTGCCAAGATCCGTCTCTCCGCCCAGGTAAATTCCGTGCGAGGCGCTGAAAGCCATGGCAGCTTGTTCTGCCGGCAGAATTCAGCTCGACATTCGTAGCACGTCTGTGCTCCAGAAGTCCACATCGAGTACGCCAGATAACGCATATACAGATCTGTGGCGAAAGTGATGCATGACGCGCAGTACTTGGTGGTCTAACGGACAGGATGGCATGCGTCGTAAGGCTGGCTGGTCCCACCTCCTTGGACTGGAGCCACGGTTTAAAGAACGATTCGACGAAGCGTTCCTGGGGAGTCGGACGTCGACGACTCTGAATCTCTGACTTCCAAAGAACGAGAGGTGGCATAATCATTGCATGTTCGGCGTATAGAGGTTCAGCCAAGCATCATGGTTTTACCTGATCGCCCTTGATGTGCCGGATCCGATAGATATCGGCGATCTTGATCATGGAGTTAGCGTTAGATGAGGTTTGAGCACGGACGGACTTGTAAGTTAGATACCCGCTGTTGACGTGGAATCCGCCCCTTTTTCTCGTTCGTTTGAGATCCTTCTCGGCAGCCAGAAATCTCATGCTTTTATTCTCAACGGCAGTCGCCAAAGACATCCCTTGGCCGTTCCTCATTCACGAGGACCCCAATCGGCGATGAAGATTGAAGAGATGAAGTGGTACATGTCCATATCTGTACCTCAAGCTGGGGCCACTCAACACGAGCGGGTCAATCATCGACCAACATATCCCTTAAATGCCGCGCAAGGTCTCTTCACGTAAGTCCGCTATCGATGTACAATCCACGAGCTGTTGTAGGTTTCACATAACCTCACCTTACCATCTCAGATTCCTATTCCAAGGCCTGCGAATCAATTCGCTGCGGCGATGCCCCCTTGAACGCGCTCCATGAACAATATCCACCCACCCTGCTGCCTCGTTCAGGGGCATGGAGCTCATATTTTATATTTCGTGTCTTCGTTCTTTAATGTCGCTGTCATCCTTCTGCATCCCCATCCACTTCCTCTTGTCTACTTGAGAAAGAAAACTATACATAAACATCTCTTCCACCACACAAAATTGCACCATCTCCCTCTGCCCCCTCTCCAAAGCTCAAGTGCTATACGACCCGTCCCTCACTGGGAATGCGTTACATCTGAGTATCTTTATCCTTCTCCTGGCCACTCAAATACCTTCTAGGGATTTGGTATCGGACGTGGGGCTTCCAAGTTGCTATGTTCGCCGGCCTGTCTCTCGAAACCATTGGATATACATAGCGCGCCTACAACTGAGCCATAAGCCTTTCGACTATAACGCCTTCCTCATGTGCGAACGTTCATCAACCCAAGATAGACGCTCTTTGTGCTGATAGAGATACTTTAGGTACCTGATCGGTTTGACTATTGCACCTTTCTTTATTGCCGCTGGCATATACTTCTGTTTGTCTCGCATCGTCGTGGTGTTCCAGACGCACTTGGCCCGCGTTCCGCCGGCGACCTACACTATCCTGATCATCGGCACAGATTTCCTATCGTTACTGCTACAGGCGGAAGGCGGCGTTTGACAGCTATTGTCGACAGTTTTGCGACAGAACACATTGGAATTCATATCATGATTGCTGGTCTGGAGCTTCAAGTAGCATCGCTGATCCTTTTCATCACACTGGGCCTTACATTTGGCCGGCGGGCCAAGATGAGGATCAAGGTCATTCTATATTCGACGCTACGTCGGAGTTTGAGGCTCAGGGGTTTCCTAACAGGTACACCTCAACCCTTGAGATTTACTGATAACACTCGAATTAGCCTTGCAACATTACAGCTCTTGCCCTGGCAACTGTGTGCGTTCTGATCCGTTCCATTTTCCCGGTGGCAGAACCCAGCCAAGGGTTTAACGGTTCACTGGCAAAACCAAGAAGTAACCTACATGGGTTTGGAGGGCGCAATGATCATCATTGCTTCAATAAGCCTCCCAGTCTTCTATCCTGCCTTCGCCTTCCGAGGCGCCTGGAAGGAGGCTGACACCCAAGTGTGCTGCTGTGCACGCCGACAGTACATGCTGGAAACCTACGACGAAAAATACATTGGGCTGGGATGGTGGGATGAGGATCTCTATGACCCCTGAAGTTCGAGGGGCAAATTGAATTTGCCTGCCTCCTCCTATCCAAGGTGGGTGATACAACTTTTGGTCGTTGTGGGCGAGCAAGAGCGCAAGGCAGCTTCTTCCAGAATGGTGGATATACACTAGTATCTACAGTGTAAACAACCGAAAAGTCTTAGGCGAGGTGAGCTCGACGCAGACTTCTGAACTGTTGTGTCGTAGAGAACGCATACCGGCCGCGCTGGATCCCAAACAGTCTTCACAGTGCACCCGTAGTCATCTTCTCTCACTTCAAGCCAGAAGCCTCCCACACCTTGACGGTGGCATCAGCGCCACAGCTGACCACCTTCTCGCCAACCCAAGCAATACCATTCACACCTTCTTTGTGGGCATTGCCAGCCTTCACTCGAGCGCCTGGATCTTTCAAGCTCCAAGCGAATATGTTAGTATCCAGGCTTCCGCTAACGGCGTGTGTTCCAGCCTTGTTCCAAGCAATGCATGTAATCTTGGCTGTATGGGCGCTTGACCATCTATTGGTGACAAGGTCCAAACCCGAGCCGCTCAGTTTGTAGACAGATATCTTGCCGGCAGAGTCTCCAGCTGCGATCATTGAACCGTCTGGAGTAAAAGACAAGGCTGTCAGAGGTGCTGCCGACACCTTGTCCAGTGAGGCAACCATTTTTGGTGCTCTGTCTGCTGGCACGGTGTATATGCTGAGGGACGAATCTGAGGCGCCTATCGCGACCGTGCTTCCATTTGCTGCAAGCGAGGTTGGCGAAGCTTTCAGAGCAAGCTCACCGACTTCCTCCCCATTGGAGAATACAATCACACTCTCTAGCTGAGCCACAACGACCATACTGTCGGCGGTACATGTCAGAGCCTTCGGTTGAGATGACAGATGGGTCGACTGTCCCGTAAAGGTCTTTGCGCTCATATCAACTGAGCGGAGAGCATCATCCCAGCCAACGGAATATATCTGGGGATGCTTACCGGATGTAGCTGCAAGACCGGATATGATGTTGGTGTGGCCATTACCATCGACGTTTTCCGCACTACCTTTTGTGCTGTCCCAAGCACACAATCGGCCCTCGTAACTGCCTGTCCACAGAGTCGGCGCATGCGAGGCCTCAGTTTCGTTCACGGTCAGCGCTGTAATGTTTCTCTGGTGTCCGGAGACGATCTTGGTCGGCTTTTTTGAGCCTTCATTGAGGTAATTGATATCTCCACTCAGCGATAGAGACATTATGAGGCCGTCTGACCGACCAGCTGGCCATGCAATGCCAACTTGCTGATCTGGGACAGTGACTGTGCCTTCCTCTCCAAAGATGATCGTCTGCGTTTCTCTGCCGGCTTCGACGTCCCATATCTTAACAGTCCTGTCTGCACTTGCTGTTGCTATCTTCTTCGAGTCTTTTGACCAAGAAACTCCAAATATACTGCCCTTGTGAGCACCGTCAGCTTCCCCGATCTGTCCCTTTATTTCGCCTGTCTTTCCATCATAGACCACGATTTTCCTGTCACCCCCCACAGATACCAGCTGACTTCCGTCCGGACTAAAAGCCACACCATACACAAAATTTGCATGGGTACCCCTACCCGGGATAGAATTGAACCTGAAGGGAGCACCGTGATAGAAGACGAGATTCTTATCATCTCCCGCTGTAGCTGCTCTGAGAGGTCTCTGCGGTCTGATGCTGACAGAATTCACCTGTGCAGAATGTCCACTGATCTCGCCAACACTGTTGCCAGAGTCTGCAGTAATGCAGTGGCCATAGCGCTGCTTACCATCGCCGACAGCAATAATCCTTTGGCTGTCTCCATCCCAAGCGATGTCATTGATACGGCCAGAAATTATAGCGTACTCTCCCTTTGTTAGACCGGATCCATTAGGAGAGCAATCCCATACTCGTACTATCCCAGCAGAATCACCTGACGCACAGTAGAAGCCTGACGGGGAAATCCTAGCGACTGTAGCAGTCGTTGTGTGCTGAGTATATTGAGTTGCTTGGGCAGGATTATCAATGGAGCGCAAAAAGATAGATTTGCCTGACTGCGACTGAGATCAATTGAAGACTCAGACAGACGTTTGGCACAGCTCTTACCGCGTATGCTAGCCGTTCTCCCTTCGAGTCAACCGAAAGTTGGGTGGGTAGACCTCGAGTTGTGGAGGGAAGTGCAGCATAAATTGCTTCTGCATACGATCAGTGAAGCACATCGAGTCTTGACACTTCGCAGACTCGCACCGTTCTTGATGGACATTGTATATCACACTTGAAGAGCTAGAGACAATGATAGCTGGGCCCAAGTAGCACTACTATTTACGAGTACTGTTTCTTTCGGAAGCCCCTGAAAAGAGAGTTGTAGCATAAAACCATCTATTTAGGCTTCAGGCATCTTACACTGAAAGGTAGGAGCCACAGGGAATCCACAATGATATCTTTAGGTGGGTTTGGGACATCTAATAACGCATGAATTGGTGTTAGACTTTAGACCAAGATTCTGGATTAAAGTAGAACTTGGCTTTGTTTGAGATACTGCGTAATTCGCCGTGATTAACATTTATGTACCCAAAAATTGCCCGTTAGAAAAATCAGAGAAGCTCCAAATCGCATGCTCAAGGTATATCTCAAATCATGATGTAGCACACAATTGGTCTCACGCTTCTTTTCAAATGTCCGCAATCCCTATTGCGACGTGTCAAGCCCCAGTTCAACGAGGCTGTTTATGTTCAGGGCAGCCCTTGCTATCGCTGCTGACAACATCCTGAAACCCACATCTCGACTTTTGCAATTTCGACTATCTCGATCACAAATGGTGGTGTACATGGTGTGAAACACACCTCTCTTTGCAATACCGGGTCGACTGTCTTTTCTTGCCAAGTACGCGGGACAACTCCCATCCGCATGGCTGACCGGTGAAGCATTTAGCACAACAAGGTGACCCGCGGAGTCAAACTATCATCAACCTTTGCGGCTGCTGTGGCGTTGCGAAAGAAAAGACAGGGGCCTTGCGAGGAGTCGGACGGACGTCATTCTTTTCAACCAGACCTTCCAGTCATGCGCACGTTGGCAAGCTCTCTTTTGATCAGCTCTGGATGCCGATGGACACTTGGCATCAATCCAACGCCAATTGCACGTCGGATGGCCTTCGCTATCTTTCGCTGGTTGACTGGGCGCAAACCTGTGTCTCGAGAATGCTTGATTCTTCCCATTTCCGTCATGTATTCCGACATGATTGAGAAGTTCTAGTTTTGTATGTTAGTCTAGTTGCCACGAACTGGTTGGTGTTGACCTGACTTTGTACAATTCAAGTGGATTAATCGACAGCGCATCGAAAGCATCTGTAGTAGGCCTTTGCCTCTTCCGCCATTTTCGTGCTTCCGCAGCACTCAGATCGTGTGGTGCATAGACGTCACCTGCCTTCCAATCCCTCGTAAAATTCCTCTCCAGAGCTCGCGCATCTACATCAAGCTGCTCTTTCCGCCTAGCCTCAGCTCGTTGCTCTGGCCGCATGCCAGTAACATTGTAGCTCGATTCAACACGTTTTGCAGACGCTGTACCAAATTTGGCAATTGAGACCCCTGACCAGGCCCAAAGTGACTTGCATTGATGTCTTGATCTGGAAAGCTTGCATACCAGTGGGGAGGCGCGAAGCGGCGAAGGCCAATGTGCAGCAGTGTTTCGCAAGGAGTGAGTAAGTGTAGAGCTGGACATAGGTGGAGGCATGGACTTTAGGAAAGAAAGACAAAGCATTCCTTGAAGAGCGAACTCCGTTGACTGGAGTATTTTGCGACTGAACAGAGGCGTCTTTGTGCGCGGGTTAGATCGGTCTGAGTGTATACTTCAAAACGACTGGGAAGAGTTAAAGATGCACAGAGAACGTTCGGTTATTCCTCGGTACTTCTCCACCAAGCTTCCGAAATCATCGAGGTCCAAAGCTGCACCATTGATGCTGCACATAAGTCGATCCCATAAGGCGCGGCTCATTTGACGCTTTCCCATATGCCTGAGACCTTTCACATATCGACTGTTTTCACCCGCTAGACACATCATGCGATCCAGCCTGACACGCAACGTTTTCAGGGCAATCATTGCCAACGAACCCTACTGCATTACCACATGCTCTAGAAGACTCCCAAAATGGCGACATCTACCCTGGAGCCGACCTACAGTGCCGCCGCCGCAATGTCGGTTCCTCTTTGGTCTGCCGTCCCGACCTGCACGTCGCACTGTGCTTGAGAACACGACTACACCATCGAACGTCGAACGAGCAACAGACATTCTAGTCGGCCTTGTCAGAGCTCAAAGAGATCAGACCCAGCTCCCGCACGTGCACGAGATCGTCCGGGCTTTCAATACTATACTTCAATATCGAATAAAAGTCCCTGGACGCCTTTCAAGAAGTGAGATCTACCTACTTACAGAAGGCTTGAAATACATACAAGACTACGAGGCCAGAGACGTCGAGGGTGCAAGGATGCTCTTGTCCGACGCGGATCTCCAAGAAGGGCTATCTGCGTTAGCACTGTCGTCAGGAAATGACAAATTCAGGAGCGATTCCAAGGCGCTAGCCTTTCTGCTGTTCTCTAGGCTTCGTCAAAGAACAGGAGCAATCGGGATGGCTAACGAGGCGCCAACAGTGTCCGAACCAGGGGTAGCAGAGACATATATCACCGTCTTATGTTCTACGGGTGGTGCACGGGAAGCATGGGATGTTTTGAAGAAGTCGTCGGAAGGCGACGTACAGAAGAATTGGTTTGAGGTGATCAAAGGCCTGTGCAATGAAGGCCAGGAGAAAGATGTTTGGAAAGCTTTGACTGAGATGAAAGCTCGCACTGGCGACTTGGGCGTCGAAGGTCATGAGCTTCTGACGGTATACTTTGCAAGTAATGCCAGTTTAAGTGGAGCGAAGAAAATGTATGAGCAAAGGATAGCTGGGGATGGCTTACCTACTGCCGCCTCCCAGGTTGAAATGGCAAATCTCTGCATTCGCAACAAAGAACTAAGCTGGGCTCAACCAATATTGGCAAATCTCCGATCGACACCACAGGACCCTCGAGTCTGGGACGTTATCCTGGTCTCATCTGCTGCTCAAGGCGCCAGTGCACAAGACATTGCAGCCATTGTAGACAATTTGGCTGACATTGCCACAGAAATCAACCTTCCAGGTCCGAGTATGTCCAACGTCAATAACCTCATTGAGTACGCATTCTCCTTTGGTGAAGTTCAGGCCGTACAGGACTATAAAAGGATAGGTGCAGAGCGAGGACTACAGCCAGACGCGAACACACTTCTACTACAACTTGATTATGAGGTCAGAATTGGTGAGTTAGACAGAGCAGAATCTACATATGACATTCTGTCATCAGAAGATCCAATCACAGACGGATCAGATGTACCAATTTTGAACATATTTCTCCGAGCGCTCTGCTTCTCGTCGGATCCCGATTACGAACTCATCATGCGTGTAGCGGACTCGCTTTTGGAAAGAAATGTGTACCTGGATGCTGAATCAATCAGCGGGCTCTGCAAAGTCTTTCTTCAGCGTGACGAGCTGGAAGAAGCACTTGGATTACTGCGACACAGAGTTGACTCATACCCGCGCAATGATCGTGCTCGAATCGCCCAGGTCTTCAAAGAATTCATAACAGATGAAAACGTACCGGACAACCGCGCATTTAACGCGTACGAGCTGTTTCGCGCAGCGTTCCCTGAAACAGCTGTCAACCACCGACTTCAAATCATGCACTCATTCTTTACACGCAAGCGACCCGACCTCGCCTGCCTCGTCTTCGGCCATATGCGACAACGAGAAGACCCAGCGGCTCGTCCAACGCCTGAAGCATACGGCCAATGCTTTGAAGGCATTGCAAGGTGTCAAGATATAGACGGGTTGCAGATGGTTTATAATATGCTAAAGCTTGACCTGGAAATTGAGCCCACAACACGTGTTCGAAATGGACTGATGGCAGCCTACACAGCATGTGGACAACCTTTTACAGCCATGATTGACCACTTCTGGAAGATTGTGAATTCGAGAGAAGGGCCCACAATGAGCTCCTTTGCCCTTGCATTACGAGCGTGCGAGACATGGATCCCTCAAGGTGCTACAGAGGCAAGAAGGATCATTGCCATGATGCAATCTTGGGATCTTAATATCACGAAAGAAATCTATGACTGCTACGTCGGAGCGATTGCTGGGCAATGCGAGTTCGAGAATACCATCGAGCTGATAGAGGAGATGGAAAACGATATCGGGGTTCCTTCTGACGCAGTTACGTAAGTCTCATCCAAAAATGCAAGATCTCAACCTTTTATGCTTACAAGGCCACAGCATTGGAACCTTCTATAACGCCATCCCATGGCAATACCGCAAGGACGAAGTCGAAGCCTGGGCGAAACAGACCTACCCAGAGTTGTGGGAAGAACTCCTCACATATGGAGAAGAAATTGATGAAGAATGGGAGATACGCTATTTCAAGATTGATCGAACCATCCAAACCGACGATCCACCCCTATATGGAGAGGGCGAATATGATCCGCAAATCGCGCAAGAATCGCAGATGCTGCTCGAGACACCAGCTTCATGACGTGGGCACGCTATTGTCGTCGGCTTTGTTGATTCGTGTTAAGCTGGAATGTAGATGCCTTGAAAGCATACTTACCTCGACCCTGGGACATAGAATCTAACAATTGCTTGATCATTGGTGCATTGTTTGCCTTCATTGGCGTGAAGAGGGCAAAATGCCAAGCTGATCGATCCCTTGACGTACATAATCTTGAAATATGTAGCTATGCTCTTGTCGCTTGCAACACGGCACTCCGTCCAGCTCAGTGCTCTCAAGCTTTTGGTAAGGGTCCAGTCTATACTGGCTACCATGATGAGAAGTGCCCGTAAGGCATCGTATCTGTCAAATTCATCTCCCGCCTTCGCCGCACGATAGCAATGACCATAATGTCAGACTCTGGTCACCGACAACAAACTCCCTCGGAGGATGCCACCCCTGGAGATACTGAGAGTCGCCATTCATCAAAGCGCTTCAGATTCAAGTCGAAACCTCCCAAGCGGCATGCCCAGGATGACCCACGGAAAGCTCCTGAGTCGTCCTCTCATCGCTCCCCCAGACATCAACGCAACCATCACCGACACAAACGT
>JAABUK010002719.1_pt1 | contig 31335 bp, 29 predicted proteins | sample 5559141 | NCBI WGS metagenome assembly JAABUK01 (sample SAMN10711869, study PRJNA513367) | rock metagenome | isolation source: Antarctica rocks | place: Antarctica: Victoria Land, Pudding Butte nord | collected 2016-01-03
AGAATAGATGAGTTGGGTGCGGGCCAATCCTAGAACTAATTACGGGTTCATGCATCTCAGGACCTAGTCAGGGATGGAGAACAAATAAAGGATATGGAAGATTTCTCATCGACATCGCCCGTTAGGACGATCCCAGCGCTTTCTAAAATGCCACAGCTTTGCCCGATCAGATCAGATCAGATCAGATCAGATCAGCGCTGGAAGCACAGTCGTTGGTCCGAGCATTGCGTTTTTCACCTTTCCTTCCTGGGGAATTGGCAAAAGTTGGTTAGTTGGTTGGAAGGATGTTCTTGCCCATGCGCACGCTTTTTCTAGAAATTGGTAATATGACCATCTAATTAGCTGACTTACGATAAGCGGTAATGAATGTCTTGATTGATTTTCTAAATTGGGAAGAAAATACAAATTTTGACGACGCATCAAGGTATTCCTCGCCGTGAGATACTTAATAGTGTCAGCGCCTCAGGCTCTCCAACGGCTAAGTTGAGCCAATCTCCGGCCCTTTTTGAGCCTCGTTTTCTGGATATTCAGCTCGATTTTTAAGAGCAATTCTAGATAGCTTCTAGCGAGTTGATTCAATCAATTCAGTTCGATTCATTCAAGCACTTCTAGCTATGCTACCTATACGAGCGATTTCCCTGATACATAGTCCTGGTCCTTAACTCCACCGTCCCGGGCGTGCAAAGCCCGAATCTGAGCGTTGACTGTCTAATTCCGATCGTGGAGAGTCTGGTTCCGATGGTAGGGAGCCAGAGCCTGACGCATGGCGAGATGAGCCGAGTGGTGCTGGCCCGGCTGCTCCCCGCTGGGTGACCGCTTGCGCTGGCGGGCCGTTGAGGCCTTCCCCGTGCTCTCTAGTAGTAGGCAAAGGCGCGGATTGGGTTTCACCACCACTTTCTACTGCTGCAGACCGCCTAGTAACAAACGGAGGTTCTTGTGATGCAAAGGGTGGTGGGGCTCCTCGGTGGGGGTTTTGGCCTACTCCTTGCCGTTGTTGTGATGAAGAGGGTCCTGGGACTCGGAGGATGGGGTTTAAGCCTGCTTCTCGCCGTCGTGGGGCAGACGAACCGCCTTGGGTTTCACGTGCTCGCATGGAGAGAGCTGGTGCAAGCAATGGGCGGTCTGCTGCTTGCCCTCGCGCGGGTAGAGGTGCCGGTTGGATTTCACCTCCTCCTCCTCCTCCTCCTCTTCCTCCTCCTCCTCCTTGCATTGGCACTCTAGGGGAGGGTTGTCTTTCAAAACTTGGTCCTTCGCCTGCTCCACGTGGTCCTCGACTTGCTCTTGGTGCTCTTAGAGCTTCTTCCCATGATCTTGGGCCTGCTCCTATTCCTCTTTGGCCTGCTCCCTGTGGTCGTGTTGGGCTTGCTCCTAATCCGCTTTGGGTTGTTGGCCGTGGGCCTGGGCCTGCTCTTCCTGATCCTCGCGGTGGAGGCCTTACTCGTGGCTGTACACTAGGGAAACGAGCTTGTGGTTGGGCAGCTGCTTTTGGCTCTTGGGGGGGGGGCGGACCCTGTGCTTGCGAAGCTGCTCCTGGCCCTGCAGAAGCGGGACGGGCTTGTGGTCGCTGATCTGGTGGCAACGGTCGAGGTGGACCGGCTCTATCTTGCACTATTTGCTCGATCCCAGATAAATGGTATACATGTTTAGTATTGCCACACCCCATTTCCACTTTACTGATATGGGACTGGAACCAAGACTGATTGAATGAAACAAGCGATTTCGAAAGACGCGATTCTTTTTTAACGCAGGTTGGTAATAAGCAAGGAAGGAGAAAATGAAATGAAATGAAATGAAATGAAATTATCAGAGACGAACGCCTGATCTGATATACCTCTTTTGAGCTGCCGTGGGGTATGGCATATTAGGGTCAAACATTCAGCTGCAGCCGGACAGTTTCTGCCACTGCCGGACAGTTTCTGCTACCACCGGACGGGTGTAAGAAATCAGATATAAAGCCCAGTAGTAGACGATGATGTCTCATGTTTGTCTGGGAGAGTTTCCTGTCCAAAGTAGTAGTTAACCAGGAATGTCTATTTTCACATGCACCACCACACGTCTGGCGCTTTGTGCTGCAGGTCCTCCTTGGCAGCTGACTCAGCCTGCGCCCGTATTTAGTTTCTGCAGAGTTTTCGTTTTCGTAGCTAGCTTCTCATTCATGCCTCTCCTTCATCAGGTTACGAGCCCTCATACGCTTTATTCTGCGTAGCAAGACTGTGGAAAGTCGGGACATAGCTGCGCTCATTGCTTTGAGACGGCTAGAGCCTTGAGTGCCTGCTGCCAGCGATTCAAGGCGCAGGAAACAGGGGGGTGGTTCAATGCCTGTGGAAACAAGATCTCAGCGTGAGTATACCCCAGAAGTTGCAGAAGGCCCGCATACGCCTTCTCCAACTAGACAGTAAATCGACGACAGTCATCTCTATTCGTCATGCAATCGGCGTGAATTCGATCAAGCCGATGTCTCTTCGACGATCTAGAATGCCGAATTTGATTAACTACCAAAGATCATCAATGACAGAAGATCTTCGATCAATATAAGCTTATTTAGAGATAAAATAAATATGATATTGATCGTCTGCCAAAAAATTCCTGGAGCTCACTGTAGTAACGTCGTCCATATTCGAAGCCATGCAATGATTGGAAATGAAGCCCATCGTCGGTCAAATCCTTAAAGGCTACAAAGCCTCCTATAAGATTCTTAAGCCTTTGAAGGACTGCTCTCTTTCTAAAACGGCAGTAATACCTAATACATTGACCACTTCCATCCCGAGTAATGTCTCACAGGTGTATGCAACGTTCAACTTTGACCGAGATGACTCCAACACTTACATCTGCTTTAGCGCGGTCTTCAAAGCCGAGCCGACCGACAAAAACATGAAGATCCTCTACGATCGAGAACTTGGAAATACCTGCCATAGCCTCATCGCCTCACGTCCGGGCATTACGAGACATGATTGTTCCCGACAAGCAAAAGCATCCAGATACTTCGCACCATCGAGGTATGATACTCGAATGGATGGACACCGACCTATGGAGATGTTGTTTCGATAAAAATGCAGCCTGGCGCAGACTTGCCGAGAATAGTCGCCGGGTCAATTCTCGAGGCTTCTGGTGGTGTTTGCCGATCTTTAAGGCACTTATACAGACATAAATCCGAACGATGTGCTTTCACCGGGTCTTGAGACTTCTACGCCTTTAGTCAAAGTTGGGGATCGATTCAATTCTCGACTTCAGGGGCACGCTATACGAGCTCCCGAAGTATGGAAAGGTCATGGATGTTGGCCTGCAAGCGATGTCTGGTCTCTTGGAGTCACTGTACGCATGTTCTCCTTTCTACCTTTTTGACCCTTGATCGTTGACCAGATAATAGATGGTTCAATTGGCTTGCCACTAGGCCGATCTTCGGGGCGTCTGACAAGTTCATAGAGGGCATGACAGAAGCGTGGTGCATTGTAAAGATCAAGCGATTGGTAGGGCCGTTGGGAAGCCCAGTCAAACCTGAATTCGGGGAAGAGTTTGCGGCGGCAGACTTCCTTGAGTCGGAAACCTTTAAGCTCTCGGAGTCTTCCGAATCAACACCATTTATTTCGGTGGGACCGATACGCCAGGAGCTGGAACGAATACCAAGCGGTCGTGTCTCGAAAGAATGCATGGACTTCGTCGAGTCGCTATTGGTGATCGATCATCGTTCGCCCCGTTGAGATGAGCTGAGCTGAGATAGAATACAACGTAGTGCATATTTCGAATACAAGCTTAGAAGAGAGCTAAGAGATTTAAATCGTCTTTAGATAGGAGGAGGAGGAGGAGGAGGAGGAGGAAGAACGGGAAGGAGAAGTGAATTCAATGAGGAGCAACTGCTCATTTCCTATGATACTCTACCGGGAAAGTCGCGGCCTTTAGACTTCCATCATCAGCTCAGCTACACAGAGCCTTCATCTCTTCTGCTTCTGAGTTCCTCGTACCAACTTACCGAACAAGGTAGAGGACAAGGTAGTGTATGATATAATGCGTGTATTAAGTGCAACACCAGCTATCTTCTAAGAGTTCCGCTGCCGTCGCCCTCTTTGCTGGATCAAGCTCTACCATCCTCCCCGTAAATCTTTTGGTGTTGGTGTCGAGCTGCGGAAAGTCTTTCCAGCTAGAGAATGGGTTTGCGGGATGACGGGCAGTCGAACTTTTCTGACGATGTCTTCAGAATCGAAGTTTGCGGTCCTGGAAAGAGCCATTTGAGCGTGATTGATGTACCTGGAATCTTTCGAACCACTGAAGAAGGCATAACAACCGAAGAGGATAGATTGCTAGTCAAGAATATGGTGCGCCGCTACATCGAAAACCCGTCGACATGGTAACAGAAGTCGACCCGTCCGGATAGCGGACACTGGGAATCCTCACCAAGCCAGACCTGGTGGATAAAGGTGCGGACAAGACATTGTAGATTCGATCCGAGGTCGGTAGAAGAATCTAAAACTCGGGTAACTGTGTCGTTCGAAATCGAGGCAAGCAAGAACGAAATCTCACCTCGGCCGAACGCAGCCGCTTGGGTTTGGGTTTTTTCTAGGTAGACCCGTGGTCATCTCTGGATCGGAGCCGAGCCGGCATCTCTGCCCTCTCCCCACGTCTGCGCGACCTCCTGAGCAGAATCTGATGAATGAGTGTATGAAGGAAGAAGCTATCTACGCAAACTAGCAAGGCAGAAGGAAATAGGTCTATGCTGAGTAAGCCGCCAAGGAGGACCTACGACAGAATCACGCGGCACGAATTTCCGGCAGTTGTCCGAGAGATCACCGAGCGAATTGCGGGCTGCGAAGAAGAGCTACGGGGACCTGGGTCTCACTCGACAGACGCTCGGAGCAGCAGCGGAGATATGTCCTGGGAATCGCTACCAAATTTCAGGAAATCACGACCTTCACCGTGGAGGCTCAGTACGCACGACACCAATCTTTGAAAGATGATGAAGCAGTCTGACGATGCAGGTCCATTTACTGAGTATCATAGCTACCCCATTTTCTTTGGAAAACCACGAAGCTCGATAGAGCAGGATAAAGCAACGCACAAGGAAACGAGAAACGCTCAGCAATGGTGCCGAGAGCGCTCCGTCGCTACGCTGGGTGAGCTTCAAGCCTTGACCCGCCAGCAACAAGCAAAAGAGACGTGATCGGACTATTGAAGCCACGCTAGCTTCGCCGCCACAGTCGACTTCGTCTGTGCCGGGATTTGAACACGACGGCGGCTGGGTCTGGTCTGAAGCGGAGCATGACCACTCTCGTTGGACGAAGGAGGGTGCTTGCGAATGGAAATCGCGGATCGAGTCTTGTGAGCGTGGTACCAGAAAGACGAGGCGGATGGCTGATTCCCAGGCAACCGTGGCTAAGGAAACCGCAACTCAGTCTGAGGAGCAGAACCTGGGCGCAGGATTTGAAGAAGCGTCAATGTCATGGAACGAGGCCTTCTTCACTCACGATTCCAGGAATACAAGGGATAAAAAGTATGTCGTACCTTTTGTACCGCGTCCGACATGGCCAATTTGTGCTCCCGTAGATCAGGATTCGCTGAGAACCAGACTAAAGGTATCCTTGCACTTTAGCAAAATGGAGCAGCTTGTCAAAAAGATTGCTGCCGCGGCGAGACTCGAGACGACCGTATTCTGCAAGGTCAATATCGACTTACCACGGTAGGAGGCATAAGTATTGAAGATCTAATTCCAAGAGTCTGATTGGTAGTGGGTGGGATTCATTGCGCGACCTGAAACACGAGACGTGAGTTGAAAGGCAGGTCGTAAGCCCCTCCCCGGCTCCTCTCGAGTGGGTCATCTGAAAATGTGGATTGTGAGTTGGAGCCTAATAGACGTGGTTGTATGGCAGCCGCTTCTGCGTCAAACGTATGGCATTGCGAATTGCGAATTGCGAATTGCTTTCTGGACTCTTTAAAGATCTACCAGCTCACCACACGGGATGATTGAGATGACAGAATTTATGATACGAAACTACATAAGGGGAGTACGAAAACTTTTGCCCTAGTACGGTAGGATCTTGGAAGAAACAGCAAACCATTGATTACAATCTCTCAATGATTCATTATTCCTTTTCGTAGCAAGCGAGCCGTTGCAAGAGAAACAGTAACAAGATAGCGAATGGGGTATTGTGCATGAAGCAATACAACAAGAAAGGTGCCTGAATGCGACGTAGATGAGAAGAAAGTGACCAAGCAAAAGGCGGCAACACTGAAAGCAAGCATATACACAATGCAAAAGGCACAAGCTCGACCAATTCTCTGCCAGCTCAAATGTTCTCAATCACCCTCGCGTTCATCGCCTGCTGGAATCCATCGTTTGTATCGCCACTGTATTGCTGACTTCCGCCATGTTTGCTTGATCCTTCTCCGGCTTGGTCCGAAATGGCCATTTGCGATTGCACGGTCTGGGACGTGGCCGGCCCAGGAAGAAAGATCACTTTGGAATTCGCGGTCTTTGCCATTGCTTGCATTGCTTCCAGGTATCTGATCTGCATGGCGGGGGCCGAGCTGAGGATGTCGGCCGCTTGCCTCATCAATTTGGCACTTTCGACTTCGGCTCTAGCGGCGATGACCTTGCTTTCTCCGATTCGCTTGCTCTGGGCGGCCATTGAGAGGGAGTCTTGCAGATCGTTGGAGAAGATGATGTCCTTGATGAGCATCGATTCGACTTGGACACCCCAGCCAAATGCAACATCTTCAATGATCTCGCCGATAGATTGAGCGATCTCTTCGCGGCGCTCGATCACATCTTGCAGGACACGTGCACCGACAACATGGCGAAGAGTAGTTTGTGTACGCTCGACCAGTGCCTGCCTAATATTGCTGATGCCGAACGCTGCCTTGTGTGGGGAGATGATGTGATAGTAGATGACAGAGGTAAGATTGAGGGTGACGTTGTCCTTTGTCATGCAGACTTGACGCGGTACTTCAACAATCTGGATCTTAACATCGACCTGGATGAGGCGCTCTGAAAGCGGATTGACCTTGACAAGGCCGGGATCGACGGCGCGAGAAAATTTCCCAAACTTTGTGACGAGGCCGACATTTCCTTGCGACACTGGCTTGTAGGGATTGGGGCAGACAATGCAGCAAGGGATTGCGCCAAAGAATCCTATGGTAGAACCAAGAGTGTTTACTGATAGACTGATTAGCAAGTGTATGTGGAGTGACGAGGGGTTCGTACGTACTCATAGCACCGTACCAACCATGAACGGCCTCGGTTTCGAAGACGAGGGTTTGCGCATATGATGGTTGCAGGTCCTCTCGTCTTGGTGGCTGTACTTTGACGATGCCATTGTTTGTGGGCCGGAAACCAACGTTGCTACTCTGAACCGGCGCTTTGCCATTCTCCATTGAATCTGGACGATGTGGCGATTCCATTCTGGTCGTAGGTGAGGTGGACGAGGGGCGAGTGAGGCTCCTTGTTGATGACAGCTTGACTGTTGAGCGGTCGCAAAGGAGATCGAAGAGGAATGACACTGATGAAAGGATACAAACCCTGGGTGCTTGAAGGAGATAAAGAGGTGCAGGTGGTGTTCAGCAGCGATGACAGGATGCGGGAGCTTATTGGATACGTGTGATACAGACTGGTGAGGAGTCGACTCACACCACTATCTGAAGGATTGGGTTGATCAAAGAATGGTGGACCACAGCCGCGGGCGGCGACGATCGCACTAACCTTACTTAAGCTACCACGCGAAGGTTGAACACTCGTATAGCGCAACCCACGGACCTCATTTGAGGCTTCTGGGGTGCTAAAGAAGGGTTTGGTCGTGATTTGATTGACCCTTCAAGGCAGACTGGGTCATCGGTGCCATCCTCCTTGGTGCCATACTCCTTGAGTCCATAGCAACACGGCTAAGGTGGATGCAGCGGTCACAAACTGGGGCTGTGCTGTTTGATCAGCCAAACACTGCTCGACGGGATTATGCATCATGATTCATCCCCCGGTTGAGTAAGAAGCTAATAATCCAAAGCTCAGTGTGGCAACGCCTTTGCCTTTGCCGCTCTTCCATCTTAGCAGTCTCAGAGCTCAATTGCGTACTCGTAGTCAAAAGACCGAGTACAGGGGGATGTAGACGAATGCAAGCAAACCTCGTTGATGATGCCGTCAATACCATAAAGACAGGTCCAGAAATGGAACCAGTTGTTATCTGCCCCAATCTCACCCGTAAGCATCAAAGCAAATCTCCCCGAAGCCTCCTCCTTACTGCAGTGCCCAAACTGATTCTTCCTTCGGTGCCGCAGTGAGCCTTTCTCGTAATCGTTGAGATTACCAACAAGCACAGCTTTGGTATGCGGCAACACAAGACGTTGAATCTCTGCGGCTAGCATTGCTCCATCCGTGAGGATGATTCTTGTGTCACGATTTGCTGCTTTCAATGCGCAGACGAGTAATTAGGTTGGACAAAGATAGAAAGGCATATTTCCCCAGTATTAAATAATACAGTGCATGCGTATCGTACTCGGCAATCTCTATGAGGCATTTCTGCCTCCGCTCGTGATTCTCATCCCGGCGCAGGGTTGAGCCCCAGCAATTCTATCTGAGAGCTCCACAATGGTCTGGACGTCGAAGCAACTAGCAGGGTTGTCGTCGCATTGTTCCATCACTCTTCCAGGATCCCACTATCCCTAAAGGAGCATTTTCATTTTCATTTCCAAACTTGGTCAGTGGGCCACTGGCATTAGAGAGGGTCTGCTACTGGATACAAAATTGCGTCTGATATTGAAGTCTCCTCCGTCCATATGGGGAACTGGGGCCCACCGTAAACCTGATCAATCAAGAACGGAGACCTCGAACGGAGAGTTTGAAAAAAGGCCAGCGAAACCTCCCTGTTCCAGTGGGTAGCCAGAATTTGTTCCACATTACCGAGAAAGGATCTCTGCCGTTGCCAATGCTTCGACCAGCATCCTGAAAGATCGTCTGTTGATAAAAATACATGCTCAGCGTAAGTGGCTAAGCCGGTAGATTTTTCCACGAGGGAGCTTGATCGTGGCTAAGTTCGTGTTACCGGTGCCAAAATTGTCTTCAGCTTTAGTCAACTCAAAATGACATCGTGGCAGATCACATTGCTGTTTGCAAACAAGATCTTTGGTGCAGGGACAAGCTAGAGAGGTGCATCGTATCAAAGTTGATAGTTAGACTCTCCTACGGTACCAGGCAGGTCAAAGGTCTTCTTGTATGTGCATCAACGAGTCGAAAGATAGGTCCCTGGCCTTTGTCGCAACAAGTGCAGAAGGCTAGGAATATTCGTTCTTGTACGACTGTAATGTCAGGAGAGTAGGGAAAAGGGAAGATCTTCACCAACCCACCAGTTAAACTTCGCACAAGATCTCGTCTTTCAACGCGTCGAGGATTAGTCGATAATGGGTATACGTAGTCGATTTGAGTAACTCGTCGTCATTTGGTTAGCAACAAAGTGGTCTCTGCATGCCTCATGGCGTAATTCTTAGTCGACGTTGGGGTAGCGAATAGTGAGCGAGGTTTGCATTTTCGCGATTCTCTGTGCAAAGCTTATTGCGAAGGTCATGCTTCCCTGTAGTAGCTAGTTGGGCGTCTTAGATTTTGAGTGACGCTGGTACGGGCACCTTCCATCTGCACACGTTGACTGCTGTATCAACCTTGCCTATCTACCTCGTCGTTGGCGGTCCCATCACGACCTAACACCTCTCCACAGATCTGCAAGATTTCGTTGATATCAGCATCGTTGAAACGTTCGTACATCTCTTCGATGATGTTGTTCGAGACGGAAATGTCCGAGCTGTCCACTTGTCCATTATCCATCTGAATATCCTCGTTGCTGGCGTGTCCCTGCCCCACCTGAGTTCCGTCAGGGCCTTCGGCTGAATTGATGTGCATCTCGACCTTGTCAAGCAGGTCTCCGACACCGTTCTCAACAGTCTCAACCCCATCCTCGTCCTGCACCTCGACAGCGATCTGTCCAGGACCAGGTGGTTTCTTCACTCCCACACCAAGATTGATCATTACCAGGACCTCCGGCTTGGTCAGGTTGAATCTGTCAAGTCTTTGTAGAAGTGTTCGCATGTATTTTGCAGGAGGGTCTGGATAGGAGAGAAGATGTGGCATGATCGTCTCGGTGTAGTCGGTGAACTGGGAAGCAGAATCAGCATGAATCGAAACAAATTTGGAATGGAGTTCAAAGATTGCACGGGAAGGCGCATAGGCTGAAGCAGGAAAAGCCCATGCGTACCTCTCGCTGGACACTCCATAGTCCCCTCAAATCAGTGACTGGGTAGCCGCCAACTCGTGGATCAGGTTTGCGTGGTGGATGAGCGCGCATAAAAGAGAGAACTTCGGAATTTGTCAGCACTGCTGATTGAGGATCTAAAATCTGACATTTCAGGTGTCAGGATAGGAGGAGGGTCGTCAGTCAAAAGAGGAACATCGTCATACCTTCATCGTCCGATCAATTCGTTGCAGAGCTTCAGGTAATCGAATTCTGAGGCATTATCTATGAGAAGCCTGGAGATGAAGATGAAACACGTGCTAACGCTCTCCCCGGCGGGATGTTTTGGCGGCGACAGGCTACAGAGAAAGTTCGGAAGACTGCCATCGGAAAAGACGGGTAGACGATCATGAGCATTAGCCTACATGCTATTGTTACGGTGCACTCTACACAGTATTGCTGTTCCTGCTCCGTACTGGGAATCTGGTAATACTGGCTTGTGAGGACCGCGGCACGAGGCGATATGGCCGGGGCAGGTGGCGCCACAATCCAAGCCACATTCGATCACATGTTTCTCTTCGCGTGTTCAACGCCATCTGCGATACGAGTACCATGCAGATTCGGACCCAATCACACAAGCTTTCTGCGCGTGATAGAAATTCGGCGAGTGGCTAGGAAGTTGTGTCTTTGGCGCGGAAAGGAGGAAGGTGATGGCATTTGCGATCTGCATCCTATCCCACCTGCTCAAGACGTCAAACCCCACATCCACAGTGCAGCTGTACCTGGGCTTCTCCAGAAGCTTTTCTCTGGAGCACCTTCTGATTGGTGTCGACGGGAGAGATGTGCACGATAAGGAGGGGGCTCAAAGGCTGTTTGATGGCAGCTATCTGGCCACGAATATTCTCGTCAACTGAAACTTGACTTGATTTTCGCTTCCCTGCGATGATGCCTGCGATGATGCCTGCGGTGATGCAGTCTTGATTTCTGGTAAGAGGCGCTGATAGGGGCGGATGAGGGGCGATTTAGGTGGCATCTCAAGAGCGGGGTGATTGATTGATTGACTGATCGATTGATTGATTGATCGATTGAAATGAGATGGAATGGGATGGGATGGGATGGGATGGGATGGGATGGGATGGAATGATACGATAGCAAGGCGGAAGCTTGCAGAGGGGACGGTCGTGGTCGTGGTCGTGGTGGTAGAGGGGTATGACGATGGAGTGTCACATGTCAGTTCCTGAACAGCGGGTCAGTCCGAATGATGATCCAACGTCGTCACTCTTGGCAGTGGAGCTCGCGCAGCCAGGAAGTTGAGGAGGGCGCAATTCACTTCACATGTCAGCCTTTTTTAATCTGCCTGCCATTCGCATGCCGCCTGCCTCTTCTCTCCTTCCATCATCTTCGTTCGACTGCGTGACGACCTGACTGCCTCACTGCCTCACTGCCTGACTGCCCAGCTACCTGCCTGCTTCAGCTGCTCATCAACCTCCGCGTGGTGCCACAAATACAAGCCAGGTAATGCCTTCCCGGATGCACCTGCAATGCACTTGCCGAGCCTTGCGCCCTCCTCCTTCCCGCTGCCCCCTCCCTCCTTCCTCCTGAGCGCTTCTTGCACCGACCTGCCAGTCAGCTTCCCCATTCTCTCCTCGACTCTGCGCCCTTGTGTTTCAGCGAGCTCCTCCAGACCGCATCTTGCTGCAATCATCCTGCTCCAGATGTCTTCGCCTCCACCAAACACCATCCAGCGTCGTCGTGCCAAAGCTAACAGAATCTCCCACAGCAAACAAGCAAGTCCTTCTATGCCCCACGCTACTGCCGACATGGGCGAACCATCAGTCAACGGCGATATGCCGTCCTCTCAGTTCCTCTCCGTAAGTCCTTCTCCCATCGAGATTGCAGCCGGGGTCCTCTCTTCCCGATCCTGGGACTAAACCCTCTGCCAGCATCTTAACTCCTACCCTGTGGTCCATGACTCCATCAACACCCTCATGAGCAACCCATATGGAGCCAAAGGTATCGACCTGACCAATGCCACCTACGCCAAATTTGTCGCCCCAACTCTTCCATATTTCAAAGGCCCTTACTCGTACGTCGCACCTTATGTCTCCAAGGCCGACGAGCTCGGCGATATGAGTCTTTCCAAGATCGAAGAGAAGGTTCCTATCGTCAAGTCCGAGACCAAGGAGATCAAGCAGACAGCGTTCGATGTTGCCCATTGGCCCTTTGCCAAGCTCGGAAGCAGCAAGGATTATGTCTTGTCGACCTACGGCGAGGAGTACAAGAAGTGTGGTGGTGACGGAGTCATTGCTGGGTCCAAAGCAGCCATTACAAGCTCCCTCGTCATCTCGGCCGATGTCCTGAGCTGGGTATCATCGCTGCTCAAGGCCAAAAAGCAGGAGGCTCGAGATACGATCAAGGAAAAGACTGGCAAATGAGTTGAGGAGGGGGAGGGTGCCTGGTGATAAAATGCAGATCCTCGGGATTGAGGGCATGAAATTGGCACCTGTTACTCACGGTGGTAACGATGGGCTGTATCTGATTCCGCAGCCGTCAACTGCGGTGCATTTTGTTGAGTCGGGAAAGGTGCCAAGGCATCACAAGTATGCGGTGGCGCGAGCGATTCACCAAAATCCGAACTTTGCCTCCTTTTCTTGATCGCTCCATTACATAAACTACTGGGCTTCTTGCTCAAATACGATTGATTCTTCTTTGAACAAGGACGTGCTACAAGTTTTGTCTGGCGCCAACCACTGCAACGGCCACTGCAGAAGAGAGCATAAGAACGACGCCGCCAAATGGATAGCGCTGATAGGTTCCGAACTATGTCTCCTTTTCATGCTCACACACTCCCTTGACATGTCTTTATTTCCCAATCAACCGAGCCATCCCTCGACCTATTTTTGAGAAGCGACACATATCTCCTAAACACACACACACACACACACACACTTGTGTACTGGTACTGTAGTTTTTTCTTTCTTCCCCATCGGAAATGCATCTCGCTAGCTAACGCTACCCATCCCACATCCATGCATCTCTCCATCTTTTCTCTCGCGCATACATCCACCCAGCTGTGCGTGCATACCACATACTTACTCTCGCAGCCTCCTCCTTGTTCGTCTGTTTACTTGGCGCAGGAGGGCTGGGCCCCGAAGGGGAGGGGAGGGGAGGGGGGGGGGGCAAAGCATTGACTGGATCTAGATGTTGGTCTAGCAGGGCGAGAGGGGCTTTCATGCTCGTCGTGATTTAATGATGCTTATGCTCGCTCATGCTGAATCTGTCAGTATTATTCTGTCTCTGTTTCTGTTCCTGTCCGAGAGACGAACGCTTAGCTAAGCGAGCGAGCTCATCTCATGCTATCTGGTGCCATGAGTCTAGGTCTTGAAGTACAGAGATCTGACGTAGCGTCGTGTCGTCATCAGCATTATCCGTAGAGTAGTGCTCCTACGCCGTTGCTGTCCTGCCCATGGATGAACGCTTGAAAAAGGACAAGAACCGGGATGTTTGCACACGATGTTCCCCGTCCGTATGCTGGGCCTTCTCGTCAGTGTCGTCGTCGTCTTCGTCGCCGTGCCCGTGTGTGACCTGTCACCAGTCCTCCCTCGGCCGGGAGGAAAACACGCCTCATCCCTTCAGGAAGTCATCAAACTCCTTGGGCACCGCCCATCCATGAATCACACAGGCGCGTTTGTATGCATCAACTGCTTCCCCAACGGTGTACTCCCCGCCACCTGCTGAACCTCCATACGCACCCTGACCACGTCCAGCACTTCTCCCAATCCCCACCAACCTCGCGGGTTTCGGCTCCAAACTACTAATCGCCATCCTAACCTGCAACAACACGCTTTCCACACTGCTAACAGGACTCCATCCGCTGTTCGTCAGAAGCTCCATACACAGCGCCCCTCCGGCCGTGACATGTCCACCACCGCCGTGCATGAAGGGGAGGAATCGCGGTCTTATCACACGCACAAAGGGAGGCGAAATGGGGAAATTGTTGCTGAATCGCATCTCCAGGATGATCGATGTGATTCCCTCGACTTTCATGTCTTGAGCGAGTGGTAAGTCTGGTTCGAAGGAGTGTAGCTCAACGATCCATTGGTACATGTTGGAGATCAGGGTATCGTCTATGTACCAGCCGAGTTCGTGGAGGGGACTTGTGTTTTGGATGTGGAGGGTTTGTTTGAGGGTGGTGAGGAGGGCTTTTGTTGCGCTGGTGGAGGCGTTAGAGGGTGGAGCTAGTAAAGGGAGGGTGGAGGCTTGGAGTTGGCCGGGAATGAAGTCTGTTTTTAGAGGTGCGTCTTGTTCTGAAGTAGAGGTGGCGCCCTTTTGCCAATAGTGGGAAGCTTTGGTCATTGCGTCGTCGTCTTCGTCGGAAAAGAGGCATTCCATGTCGGAGGGATCGGTCATCATGCTTGCGGCGTCGTCTTCGGTCTTTTCGGCTTGCTCTTGGGTTGTTGCGCCAGCGACTTTCGCCTTCTTAGAGCCGCGGGTCAGTGGACTGGTCACCAGCGCGGGTCTGCGTGATTTGCTGATGGCGGTGATTGGGATGGTGATGGCCCTGCCATTTTCATCAGTGGCATAGCGCTGTGGATCTTGCTCGTAGGCATGTTTAGGTGGGAGTGTCGAATCGCGAAAGGTATGGCCAAGTTGACGATGGTTGCCTTTGACGAAGAGATATCGCGTTTGAATCCAATCAACCTGGTTGACAACGTAATGAGGAATCTTATGCACATACTCATCAGGAGCATTGATAACTTCGTTCAGGGCTAGCGCACTTGAAACACAAAGCTTGCTGTTACGCCAGTTATTGCTGACGACGTCCTCTGAGGTATCCGAAACAGAATAATAAGCCCTGCCAGAATACCCAGTGCTAGTCGACGCATGAGGACTCATGTAGACACCATGACCGTAAGCTCTACCGTGAAGGGTCTCCTTGAAGTGAAGACCTTCTCGGACAATGGAATGCCAATTTGATAGAGGACTTCCGTGCCACGCAAAAAGCGTAGGATATTTCTCAAGATTTAAGCGTTTAGAAACTTCTTTGACACAGTCCACGAACCGCTGTTCTTTATCAGGTGCCCCCTGTGCAAAGCGGAACTGCAACCATTCTCCCATTCCCGAAACGCGGTCCTCGGAGCTGGCAAACGAGGATGAGGAGGAAGTTCGATCAACTTGCATAATACAAGATCTGTTGGAAGCTATGATCCATCGCAGTAAGTTTAGGGCGGTTTCTGAGATCCTATGACGGAATCTCTTCAAAGAAGGATCTTGAGGATTGCTGTCCAGGAAGGTTTTCATTGTCATGACATCTGGAAGAGTATCGAGTATGCATGTAACACAACTCTGCTTATCTAGGTCTGGGAGCTCATCAAAGCTGTTGTTATATACGAAGACCTCTGCATCAACCAAACCGACTGGTGAGGATGCGTTGGACGCAACTGTATCATTAGTTCTCTTTGAGACATGTATCAACTCACCCAGCCGAATTGTTGGAAAGAATTTCTCTTCAACACGTGCATGGCAGGCTCCATCCATCGTCTTTGCAGTCAGAACAACCCAGTCTCCAATTCTTAGTGGTCCAGGAGCCTTCTGATCAACCAAAAGTAATTCTCGTGCCTTCGAATCAAATTTCGAAGCAATTGGCTGCGACATCATGGGGTCCGTTGGTGTGCTTGGAGCTGTCGTCGGCGTTTGAGTGGCTGGTCTTGCATATTGAAAGGTCTGCAAGGGTTGAGATGATCTGGGGAGCACTGGAACCTTCAGATCAATGCCGATAGGGAAATTCCTAAGCCGATGTCCTTGAGCACTCGCATAGCAAAAGCTGACCAGGAGATCCACCACGTAAGGTTGAGATAGTATTTCCCACTCGATGCTTGGTCCAAAGCCAAGGGTCATGTATTGGAACAAACAAAGAGGTTTTGAGCACACATATGGCTTGAGAGCCTCGAAGTCAGTGTCTGTCTTGCAGTGACACACAAGGCAGAACTCCGTACACCGTACAAAATGCCGAAGAAGGAATTGCACTGCAGCAAGTGGAAAAGACATTGATCGAGGTAATGATGTTTCTCCAATGTGATCAGCAGTCACCACGTCTGGCAGTGTCTTGGAGGCAGGCCGATCGTCCACATTAAATGCCTCTTTAGATGGATTTATCGAGGCAGCCGCCTTAGCCTGGATTTCGTTGAAAAAGAGTTCCGATCCGGTCCACGAAAACGAGCAGGCAACACGATATTTGATGATAGCTGGAAGTCTGGTCAAAAGTTCATTCAATGGCCTGCCGATGAAAAGTGGTTCAAGGGTGCCAACAGCCGCTTGATCTGCACTATTTGGAAACGTCTGTCCGTTTTCGACTGTAGCTGACTTTTTCGACCGTCCTGAAAGCTGGTTGAACGCGTTGATGGCTTCTGTGATTGACGGTTTGTATTGTAGGCAAAGCCCAACACGAAATTCGGTCTTGGAGACTCCTGACGCAGTTTCTTCTTTCACATCCTCGATGTCCTTGTATCCGTTGCCGTAACGAATAAGAAGGATAAGATAGTGGTTTCGTTTCAATCCCCACGCGTTCACTGCCTCTTCCGAGATGCCAAGCTTCGCAATTCTGATTGATACGCATAAGATTCCCCCAAGATCCAGGTTGCCTAGAATCCCAATCTTGAAGCCTGCTTCTTTAGCCAAGCGAAGGTCCGCTCTGATTCTGGCCTTTATAAGGTTATTTGTCGTTGTTTTGATGTGAGCGTCTTTAGCTGAAACTTTGTCTGGCATCTCTCGCGCTGGCGAATTAGTAGACCACATGTCGGGGTCGCTATCATCATCTATCAGAGAGTCCTTGTCCTCGACGGCATCGGAACATCCACCAGATTGAGGATCAACATCCTGGCGGCTTCCTCCAGACAACGCATGATCGATCGCTGTTGACACTTCAAGGAGCATCTGAGATATACTGTGGCCAGCAACAGAGGATTGTATTGATTGAATGGCTGAAGTAACCATAGTCGGCACATGTTCCGAAGTGGTGAAAAGAAAATATGTGTGGTCAGAGGGATAATCGGAGACATCTGTAACAGTGTTAGTCGAACACGAAACAACTATTCAAATATTTCTGCGGCCCAAAATGATATTGAGTGTATTTTGAGCTTTCATGGAACAACAACGTACCTGATACCATAGCGTCCAGTGCGATCTCTTCTACCGAGAAGGCAGTCGACTGAAACACAAATTTGATAGTGCCATCGTCATCCCCGTTAGTGACAGCGGAGATCTGAATGAAACGCCCAGGTAGAGCAGCATCTCGCAAGTCGTTAACAAATGCTTTACGGCCCATGTCAATGCTTCAAGCAAGTGATAGCGATTCAGTTCTGAACAGCGTGGAAGTACCGGGGGTCGCCAAACGCAGGCAGGCAATGATACCGCAGTCGGAACTAGAGGTATCAATGTAAGGTGGACTAAAGTTGATGAGCTCACAAAAGACGGCTGTTTCAAAAGATTCGTGACAGAGATCTCGTGATGCTTAGACAGAGTGGCCTATCTAAAAACACCTCAAGTATGAAGAGTAGAAGAGAACGAATAGCCTACGTTCAAGGCAGGGGAAAATTGTCAAATAATTGCCTGCCATAGAGACGAGGTATTATGAAAAAGGATCAGCAGGTTACATTTGAATTTTACTTGTGCATTATGCTCAAACACTTGAACATCAGGCAGCAACAAGCAGGGCTGGCGTCAGAACACTCGAGTCTAGCAACAAACAGTTGGAGGTAGACACCGCAAATTCAGACCTACTATTGAATGAGTAACATGTTGAGGCAACGACGCATGTTGAAAAGTTGCCGGTTGATATTTCATGCATCGGACGACGTTCAAGTATCGTGGTGGTCATGTGGACACCAATCAGAAGTCACCATGAGATCCTCCCATTTATTTACACGTAGCCTTCTCGAGTCAGTGTGAAATAAGTGGCATCTGAACCATTAGGCTCTGCATTCGTCACAGCGCTTACAGATTTCCCATGTGATGATTTGACCTGTGTTCCGATGGCGGCATCTAGCGGTACTATCAAAGTGGTTTTCTGTGAATTGCAAGCTGCAACATGCCTGCTCGAGTATTGCAGGAGTCCTCACCATCCTCCGTAGGTACAGCGGCCAATGACAGCTCAATACAAGATTATACAAATACAACGTTTGACCCAGTCTCTTTCCTAAATGACTCCCTTCCCGCGCTATCCGTCTCATCGACCTCCCGACCAGATCAAGCTCGCTCCAAGGATTCCTCCCTTCAAGAGGTCTCAACGCGGACACAAGCCTTCCTCACCAAGGTGAATGCTCAGAACCTCCGTTTCGCCAGTGGTCTCTCCCAGCTGACGGATGAAATACTACGAAGTGGCAGTCGGCTTGCATACGAAGTGGAGGTACTGCGTGGAGATGCAAATGCTCTCCATGAGAGTCTGACAGACACCCTCCAGGACGACATCCAGATATTCACTCTGGCAGATACGCAAGCGGAGGACGAGAGGGTTTCTAGTGCAGGGAAAGCGCAGGTGAATAGAAACGAAGACGATCATGACCCAGAAATTATTGGTCAGCTACGGATGCTTGGGCAAGTCAAAGCACGCCTGGAAGAAGTAATCAGTGTCTTTGGAGAAGCTATGAAATGGCCGCTACCTCCATCGGAACTCTCCCTTACTTCTTCCTTAATATCAGTATCAGCACCAGAGCCTGGATCCGAGAGCCACAGTCGAGAGGAGAAGGGAAAACAGTTTGCGAAGAAAGCCAAGGCAGAAGTTATTGAGCTTCTGAGTAACATTGCCGGCGGCCCCGACATTGAGGCTGCTACCAAGGAAGTCGATGCGCTCAGATTGCTGTCGGCTATATGGAAGGGCACCGCGGAGGAAAGGGCCAGGAACAAATTTGTGGACAGTTTGAGCAAGCTTGTGGAGGATAAGAGGAGGCAAGTTGAGGCTCGATCAATATCACAACCTCCAAGAGCCACCGATTCTGCAGTGCCACGATCGAGCTCAATACCGGGAAGGCCATCTACAGAACCGGCTAAAGACCGATCCGGCAATGAATCTGGTGGCGGAGGTGGCTTGTTCAGGAATCTGCAAAGACTTCGAGATGAGATCTATTTGGACTGAAACTGTTCCAATGCGGTAGGAAATTATCTTCTCAGTGACAAGACGAAATTAGAAAAGCAACCTGAAACAGAGACGGCCATGGTGGTGATAATGCTCTGTCCTTTGGGGAACTCGGCAAACATACATTTTCTCCAGTTTCATGACACGAGAGTCATAGGAGTGACGCTTGCTGAATAGAGCAGTTACTCAAGACTCTTCAAATATGTTGACGATTGAGAGGTTCACAACGTTTCAAATGAAGCACTCATGTGTCTTTGGGTATTACTGCTACGATCCACTCGGCCTCGCCATAGCCTGCACACAAGCCCAATGCCACCATGCCCGAGCAGAGCACTCAAAACCTTAGAGGGGTAAAGAACCACTTGTTCTTCCCACTTTGATATCTCTCCTCTAGCGCCTTCTTGACTGTCTTCTTCGCCTCTTCCCGTTGACTGATCTCCTTGAATGTGTCGTTGCTCACCACCCCTTTCAATCCCTCCAATTCCAATGTGTATCGTGTAGGCATCAGATGGTTGTAATTGATCATTTTGATGAATGGTTTAACCTTGCTGCGCTTCTCCATTCGCTTCTTGCCCATGCGGCGTGTGACTTTGACGGGATATCGTTCAATGCCAGCGACAAGGGCATACGGAAAGGGATGTTGCTTTGTCCCTGTGTCCATTGGTTGTATAATCACGACCTAGACAAGTGATCTGTCAGTGCATGGACAGTACCTCTGAAGTGCAACTTCATCAAGAAATAGAAGTCCCAGCTGTTGCCGTACCTTCTTGCCCGCATATCTTCCCCGTGTGATAATGGCAACTCGCCCCACTTTGAGGACTACAAGCCGGACGGTTAGCTAGCGCTTTCGTTCTTGAAGACGAGACGAGACGAGAGGAGATCTTACACTTCATGGTCACACGTAGAGCCAGGGGATGCTGTGGATTTTCGTCGTTGATGTGATTGAGATAAGTTCTCGAAATTCAGTAGTTTTGAGGTTCCGAATGTGTGGTTGTCCGCAGGCGAGTGGTGATTGGCTGCTAAGAGCCCTAAGCCAAAATGGTAAAGCGCGACATGCAGGCTTGGCAAGTGTTTGTTTACTCGCATTTCATCATGCTTGTCCCCAGAATACTGGTAGACTGTATTGGACTCTAACGTTTCGAGTACTGAGGCGCAAAGGTCTCTCGTCAGTTCCAATCGCCAAAGAAGCAATCATTTATCATTCTGGTTTTGCAAAACATCGGTAGCAAAGAATATGATAGCCTTCGCTTTCCAACCTGTCTGTGCGCATTCCTGAGTACATTCCTCAACACCACGTTTTACGTGTCGGAAGCACTCGCCGGCGAGCTTTGACCATGCCTTCAGTTGAACGAGATGAGTCGCGAGAGTCACGGGACCGAGACCGAGACTCTCTGGTGCTCAAGCATCAACATTCCTTTTCTGAATCTGGGAGGGCTTCGGTCCCTATGTGAGTTTTATCCTTACGCATCGAAGCGCTATTTGGCGGGCGCTGATATCGGAAAATTAGGTGGGATAGTTCTGACCCTGAGAGAGCCCCTCCACCATTACCATTGAATCCAGGCACATCATCGAGTCCGGCCACACGACCCAATACTTCAGCAAGAATCGAAGAGGCGGCTGCGCTGATCACATCGAAAGCCCGCGAAAATGCTCCAAGTACATACACCACCAATGTTATGTCCAATGGATCCCCTGAGAAAAGCCTCGTCAAGCCCCATCATAGACGCATGCAATCAGTTCAAAATGGCACCGTTCGAGGGCTGAGCGACTCGCTCGAGAGACGTTCACCGGATAAAGGTCTGCGAGCTCCCAGGATATCAGAATATGAGACCCGCTCTCTGGAGAAAAGTCCAACAAGAGCAGGTTCAGAAACTCCTACTCCGAGCGGCAGAGCCACTCCTACCTATTTAACAAAGCCTATACTGGGCGAAAACACACCGCCTTCTGCGACGATGCTCGCTCTGCAATCGATGCGAGCACGCGCGGAGTCCGAAGCTCCACTATCGAACATCACGAATTCTTCGGCCAACATTGGCCGCGCTCCATACACGTTCGACGCCATTTCCTCTCAAATTCTCAGTCTCACCAGCATTGCCACGAACTTGCAAAGAGAAATGGCTGCCCTTAGCAGGCGGAGTAAAGACAACGCTACGGATCTAATAAGCCTGAAAGAGGCTACCAATTCCCGAGATGAGGATATTCGCAAGAGTCTGAAAGACCTTGTAATGAATTTAGACACGAAATTTTTGACTGCACCAGAAACATCACGGTCGACGCCAACTCCGGGGCTGTATCTCGACAATAAAGCTCACAATGCAACGCCCGGACGGAAGAACATCAGCCTACCACGAATTCCTAGTCCAAGTAGTTTCTCAGCAGCCATGGAACGCGAGTTTACAGCGTCCCCGTCAATTGTCTCTTCAGATGGTGCGGCTAGTATCGCGTTACTTGAAAAAGTCTTGCGGGAAATGGGAACTAAAGACGGCCAGGACAAAATTCTGAAGACATTGGAAAGAGTCAAATCTAGCTCCAAAGAATCCAGCGTTGACCCAGCATTAATGACTAAGCTAGAAGAAATTTTGCAGCTGTTGAAGGACAACACGGCCAGCCGTGCCCTTGTACGATCGCACGAAAGCTCAAGCAACGAAGGGCTTCCCTGTCTGGACTTTGGGCCCGGCCAATTGACTCGCACAACAAAGGAAACCAATCTCGCGGAGAGCAAGATGGCTGGCGAAAGCAGCCAACCTAACGACTTTGTCAACGAGGAGATCATGAAAATACTGAAACGTGTCAAACAATCCATATCAGAGGGTGGTGGTCTGACTAATGAAATTAAGGCACTCGTCCGAGAACTCAGGGGGGAAGTCTTGGGCATGGGACGAGAAATTGCGAGAAAGCTTGAACAGGCCGAGTCGTCGCAGAAGTGTTCAAGGGATGACACTCAAGGGCCCGGTCGCGAAGAAATTGCTCAGATAGTTGACGAGGGCCTACATGAGCTCAAACAACACATGGATCAGCTCATCCACGAAAATCGGAGACAATCCGCTGCAAGCACAAGAAGTATGGTCGACACACAGGAAGTCGTTCTAGCAGTCCGGAGCGCTTTTGCTGAGATCCCACAGCCCAGGCAAGAGCATATCCGAGATCCTGCCTTGGAGCGAGAGGAGATGTTGAGCGCGGTGAGAGAGGCCTGGGAAGACTGCAAGCCTGAAATTGCGCTGGAGCACTTTGGTCTAGAACGCGATGAGATTCTTGACACTCTCAAGGAAGGCCTACGCTCATACCAGCCGCAACAATCGGAGATCAGAGAGGTGGGAGCAAGTTATGAAGAAGTGCTCGAGGCCGTCCAAAAAGGTTTAGCAAATTTCAAGCCACCTCCAATTGACACGGAAGCAAGCCTCACTCGAGAAGAGATTCTCATGTCTGTCAGAGAGTGCCTCGAGAGCTTTGAATTTCCGATGCCGGCTCCCTCCACTTTATCTGCGAAAGAATCGGATCTAACCCGTGATGAAGTCCTTGACGCAGTGAAAGAAGGTCTCAATAACCAAGGACATATCATCAAAGAGGTAGAGTTCAATCGTGACGACCTCTTCGATGCCGTTAAAGCTGGGCTTGAAGGCTCGCCAACACCAATGGGTGGCGTCGGAGAGCAAGTGTTGGAGCAGATGCACGAATTCTTGGCAAGCATGAAGACTGAGTTCAAGCAATACAGTGCAGCTAATGGTAAAGATACCGAGCAAGTCCTTGACGCCATGAAGGACGGCTTCGAAGAGCTCAGAGCTGACATAGAATCCTACGTTGATCGTGCCGCGGATGTGACGGGCAAAGACGAAATCATTGACACCGTGAAAGATGGATTTAAGGTAATGCAGGCTGATATCGAGAAAGTCTCAGGCAAGCGCGGAGTGACTATGGACACTCCCGAGCTGCTTGATGCCATGGAAAAAGAGTTTGAGCATCTCCGCGAGTCCATCACCAAGTCTCTCACTCGTTCAAACGCCTCGACGGACCGAGAAGAAATCCTTGATGCGATTCGTGACCTATCCGATGAACGTGGATCAAGCTTGAGCAGTAACAGTGAAGATATTGCTCGCCTCGTGAAAGAAGAGTTGGAGCATATGCGAACCACTCTAGCTGGAACGCTTGTTCGGGCTTCGTCAAATGTGGAGCGGGAAGAGATCCTGGAGGCAATCCGTGAAGGACTGGAGGCCAGTCGCAACCCTAGGAAAGTGGATGGCAACGAGAGCATTCTTTCCAACACGAGTGAGTTACTGGATGCATTCCAAGACGGCGTGGAGGGCATTCGTTCGGATATGGAGAAACTCATGAATCGACCAGTCGACATAAGTACAAGCTATGAGATCTTGGACACCCTCAAAGCTGGGCTAGAAAGTGTACGTTCCGACATCGAAAGGCTGCACTCCACTCAAAGAGACCTCTCCGATACAGCTACAGCCAGGGGCCGAGAGGTCGTCGTACACGATGAGAACCTGATATCCACCGAGATGGAAGGTTTGAAGGTCATGATTACGCAGCTGAGAATAAAAGTCGAAGGATTGGACATGGCTGCTCCAGTGAGCGAGCCACTACACAAGGATTATTTTGCGGAGGTTCACGCGGCACTCCGTGATGTCCAAACCGCTGTCCACAGCCTTGGTGACGCGAAGGCTAGCTCATCCAGCTCAACCAGTGATAATGTGGCCACGAAGGATGACACTGACGCTATCGAAACTCTGTTGCGCAATGTCAAAGCTAAACTTGAGGATTTTAGTATGCCCGATGTCGACGGGCTGGCAAAATCGAGCCACCTGGACTCGATAGAAGATATACTACGCGAGACAAAGGACATTGTGGAGCAAACTGATACTCATGCACGAGGCGAGCATGCATCAAAAGAAGACTTCGGCATTGTGGAGCTGCTATTGAAAGAAGTCGTCGCAGGCGTAGAAGAGCTTCAAGACAAAGTGAAAGTACTTTCTAGTAACGAGGATCGCGTTACGAAGACCGATATACAGGTAGTCGAGACACTGTGCTTAGATACTAAGACGCAACTAGATGAATTCACCTCCGTCGACTTTGCATCATTGCCCACCAAAGATGACTTCAAAACCGTCCACAACACCATCAAAACCTTCCAGGAGAGCATCGAAGCAGAGAATGAGCTTACGGCGCAGGCTTTTGAGGCCCGCAAGATTGAGCATGGAGGTTTGGCAAACAAGATCGAGGATGTCAAAGGCATTCTCAGCGAGCTTCGTGGGGAACTCGTTGAGAAGCTCGATGGCAGCGAAGAAGGCATTGTTGAACTATCGAAGGTGCTCGGTCACCATCATGAGAGCATGAACAAATATGCATCTGCAGAGAGTATCGTAGAGCTTATGAATCTGGTGAAGAAGGAATTCGAGGAGCATCATGAGCTGCACAGCAAGAGCAATACCGACACTGAGGACCGAGACGCTGCATTGCTGTTCAAGCACGATGAGACTCAAGCAGCTGTCTCCAGCGATTTGTCTGCTAAGATCGAAGACAAATTCAATGAGCTGATGACAAAATATGACGATGCGCAGATATCTAACGAGAACAAGCTCAACACTCTTGATGAGAGAGACGGCAAGCATCTCGAAGCATTGACAAGCACAAAAGCCCTGGTTGACGACCTGAAACTTCTAATCGACACTCTCGGGTCAACCACGACAGAGGCTTGTGACCGAATATCCGATGACTCCAAAACAGTCTTCAACCGCGTTGCCGAGGCCAACTCGAAACTCGATGAGCTGCACGGCGCTTCCATAAATCAACACGGCCTAACGAGAGACGAGGTTGCGAAGACATTCGCTACAGCAATGAGAGTTGAAGGGACGATCCTAGAACACCAACCTGCCATCCTTGCCGCCGTAAGAGAAGTTATGACCATCGTTGCCCAGCACTACCAACACTCACAAGTCCACTATCAACAATTTCAATCCTCAGCCGAGGATCTTCGCTCAAACATCAACGCTATTCCCTCCGCCATCCCACCCTTACTACCCGCGCCCCCCGCTTCACCTCTCACCCGAGAAGTTCCTGTCTCGAAAGAGTACGATGACAGCCAGGTCCACGATAAGCTAAATGTTCTGCTCAACCACGCCAGTGGCGCAAAAGAGGCGCTTAGCCTGATGGAAACTCATGTCTCAGATACGAAAGAATCGCTTGCGAACATGGAGAAGTTGGATAGAATTCATGAACAGATGCTGGCAACGGCTAAAGAAGTTTCGGATATGGTCTCCACGCAAAAACATTTGATGGCTGAACATCACGACTCCCGTGCAATCGATGCGGCAGAAGCTGGTATTGCGTTAGAGAAGCGGGTTGCGCAAAAGGAGAAGGTTGAGGCTGAAGTCGTGGCTCTCACGTCCGAGAAGGACGTTCTGCTGAGCTCGGTTGAGGCGCTGAAGAGGGAAAAGGAAGAGCTGAGTGGGCAGAGCAAGCGGTTGACGCGGGAGGTGGCGAAATTGGAGACTGCACTCACCATCCGTCAGGAAGAGATGAGGGAGATGGATGTTCGGGCGGAGAAGCTGGAGCGGAGAATCCTGGAGGGTGTTATGGACCACGCAAGATCGATGAACATGCTGAGACCGGTTGGGCGAAAGAAAAGTCGAGCTGCCGAGAGGGATCGGGCGATGAGTCTAAAGAGAGTATCGAGTATTACTTCGACGGTTACGGCGAGGACGGTCGGTACAAAGGACGTCAATAGTGCCGGATCAACACTCGGAAATGCCGTTGGCATGGCGCTGAAGAAGCGCACACCTCTTTCAAGTGCTGCGAACTCGACAACCTCATCACGATCCAGTGGTGTCGAACGCAGGATTCTTAGCACGAGCCATGTCACGGGTAATCGAGGACGAGATCCGCCCGTGGCCGAGAGGGCACTCATGCTTGCGCCAGCCGCAAATTCAGGCAACAGCGGGCTGGTGAATCTCAAGAGAAGCCATTCCGTCAAGAGCAATCCGAGCAGCCTTTACGGTGGACGAAAGACGTCCTGGAATGGTCCTGGAATGACAGATCGAAATGTGAATCCTGCAGATAAAGAGAATGAGATACTGACCGAAGCGGATGAAGACGGTGAAGAGAGTGAACGAGAGGAAGGAAGTGACACAGGGACCGAGAGGAGGACCAGTTTCTCTGGCACGAGTTTGATGTACACGGATAGCTTGGCGTATGGGACTGGGAGTACGCTGAGCCGCAACACATCGAACGCTGGGAGGTCGGTCAGCTACGCTAGTTCTGCTGCGGGGGTAATTGGTGGGAAAGAAGAGAGTATTGCCGAGGAGGATGAAGAGGAAGAAGAAGACGAGCAAGAGAAGACCGAAGAACCAGGAGCGCTGGCTCTTGTCAGTGATCGCGAGATCGGAGAAGAGCAAAGCACAACAGCTCCCGCGCAAGAAGACGAATCCGCCAAAATCATGGCCTTGCTAGGTCCTCCCACCTATTCCTCCTCAATGACCACCACCACCACCTCCTCCTCCACCTCGGCAGAGGACTCAACCTCCCAAGATCCAGACCATACCACCTCCGACCAGGATCCTCAGCAAGCACTCACCCTAACCACCGACTTCGCAGCCTTCACAGATGCCGTCCTCCAACCCCCTAGACCTTTCTTCGCCAACAATAAGGGCGATGTCGTCATTCACAACGGTCAACCACATAGTGATAGTGGAATAGGCTCCGAGCCCCCTACCGCGGATGTGGAGAGGATGGGTGCAGCGGCGGAGTATTTTCAGAGGGATGTGAGGGTTTGATGAAGCGGGGCCTGCTTTCGGATTGAAATGGTCGGGACTGGAGTAGGGAGGAAGGGAATTTCGGCTTGGTTTGGATGGGGGTTTGCGTATCACTAGCTGTGTGCAGTCACGATGCGCAGAGGTCGAGTCTATTGGTGTTGAGGTATGACGAGTATGATGTTCATTCAATACCGGCACATTTGATAGAATCCACTTTCCCACCAATCGTGCTGTGTGAGCTCGATCTCTCTGTCCGTCTGTCTCCGTCCACCCACCGACTCGCCTTCCTGATCAAGCATCCAGAACCTCCGTCGTAACGAGGACAGGGATGGAGGAAGAACGTAGGAAGAACGAAACAAGGAGTAAGCTAGTTAGACATGATCCAGCATTATAAAGACGCAGAGTATTGGTTTGAAGAAAATCAAAAAGCCTTTTAAGTTACGAGACGCACTAATTACTCACATGACCCGAAGCCCGCCAAACTCCCTCCTGAATAATATGTAAGAAGATCCTTCGCTGCTTACGGCCAGCATAACGATACCCCGCCCTCAATCAACGTCGCAAAGTCCTTGCGATTTTGCTGGCTATAACTCTGATGCAGTGTGTAGTTAGTTAGGTGTCTACTGGGGGTAGATCTTGGTCCTGAAAAAGCAGGATCCTGCTTTGCCCCTGGCGGCTGATGGATGTTGCAGACTAGCAGCGCCTCACCACCATGCGCTTCTACAGCGGGTGATAGATACGCTGTGGCCTATGAGAATGTCAGGCTTGCTATTTTGGCTCGCGAAGTGTGATGTGGCATGACAGAGAAAGCTCTTCGTCGCTGCTTCGGATCCAAAAAGCTATGTTGGTGCCGTGGGACTTAGATATGCGAGTAAGCTATGCCGAGATTTTCTCCTTTTCCTGACTAAGCGCCAAGGCTACAGTCACAAGTCGCTTCAACTACTTTGGCAAGTTCCATTTGCGGCTTGTGCTCGTCTCAGACCGCAAGGTGCGGCGATACAGCCGTGGAGGAAAAGTAGGCTCATGATGCTCCCATTACATCAATTAACTTGTGCTCATGGTGCATTCTCGCCACCACCGAGATCCCGAAAGGGCGGCCATTGTGGTCCAGCGTTCCCAGAGGCACAGCGCCCATTGGATAGCCTGAGCCCAGAAACGGTCAGTAATTTTCCCAAATCTAGTCAGTTCCTAGGAAAAAGGAGATCTTTGATGCACACACCGGCGGCGGCAGTGTGAGCGATCATCGCGCCGTCTGTAGGTGCAGCGATGACGTCCAAGCCAAACTCACCGAGGACTTTGTCATAGCCGTCACAACCTCCCAGTCTCCAGGCCTCGGCAACTGCGAGGCTTGCAATTCTCGGGTAGTCTTGTTGTTCAAGACATCGATCAGGTCACTCTGATTTTGATGAGCTCTCACAGGGTCTCAGCTCTAGGGGTATATCTGGCATGTTTTCAGGGCTTCGTACGAAATGGTAATGCGACTTTGGCATATTCCTCGTTGAAAGCGACAATGTCGGCTAAAGTCTTTGTCTTGCAATGCTCTAGGTAGTTAATGAATTCGGGAACGAGGGTGTTGAACTCATGGTCTGAAATAGTCAATCATGGAAGATGAGTAAAAGCAGCTAGTCACCCTCTCACAACCAACCATCTGATCAACAGCTGTCCTTTGTATGATAAAAGTGATGCGACAGGCACTTTCGCAGGGTAGACTGTTCTCGCTCCTGCTCTTTTGATGGTCTCGATAGCTTCGATGTACTTCTTGTCCTTCAGAAAGCACTGTCAGCTCAAAGAAAAAGAATCAAAGCATGGACCACTCGCCATTTGCAATTGAGCAGCCTCACTCCGCCGACACAGGCTTTCGTCCAAGCTCTATAATTTAGGATCAACAAAATCGATGCCGACACCTTCTACCGACCTTTAGACCGGCTGCTCGGAGTTCCATACACGACGATGTATGTTATCTTTGGAGAAAAGGACCGACATTAGCACTCTGAGGTCATCGACCGTCTTCGCCATAGGTCCAATAGTATCAAAAGTCCGAATGAGGCAAAAGACACCTTCCATCGGCACAGCTCTGACAGAGTGCCTCAGGGTGAATAAAGCAGCCCGCGCAGAAGGGCATATCAAAGAACCGGTTGTGTCCGACCCAATGGCTGGAGTCGCAAATTCCGCTGCGACACTTACTGCAGAACCTGAGGCAATGCGAGTACAAGTCAAGGTCCTGGAGCTGTGCACAGAATCTCCAGTAGGACGTTGGGTTGTGAGGGTGGTGTAGTGATGGCGAGAGCTACCCAAGACGCGTTGAGACCCATGGTGGCCGAGTAAGTATGCATATGTGGAAACCGAAGAATTTGCATTTCAATATCTAAGATCCACCTCTTACAAGCAGTCCAAGAAAGAGTGGCTTACTATCGTATCAGCTTAACCCGAGATTTGCCGCTTCAAGGTGTGAGCGACTGGCTGCTGGACCACGATCATTGAAGTCTTCTCATGCCAGGTGGCCACGATCCACCACAAACGGAGAAGCAAACGGCAAACTTCAACAGCGCGGAGGAAGGTGGCTGTCAGCCCGTACACTGTCTTGCTCTCCCTACACCCCGTCGTCCTCAAGCAGTGTGAGAATTGTCTCTTGGGGAGCGAACGGATGTTGCTGCAAAGTGTTGTGGAGACCTCAGCACAAGATAGCCAATGAAGCGTGTTAGATCAGGATTGAGCAGAAGCCGAGTTGATTGAACGTTTTCCATCTAGCCCGAGTAAGCTCACTTCTTTGCCTTCTGTCGAATCTTCTCCTGTCCAGCCATGTAAGGCCTCAAAACTTCTGGTATGATCACACATCGCTCGTCTTCCCTCCATCCATGTTCCAGGATCGCAGCCAACACTCGTGGTATTGCCATTGCCGTCCCATTCACTGTGTGGGGAAACTTGCCCTTCTTCCCACTTTTCTGCAGAATTCTTGTCCCTAGTCTCCGACTCTGATAATCTGTGCACATGGACAAGGACGTGACCTCTCCCCAACCCGCATCTCTCGACCTGCGTGAGGGGAACAGGGCTTCAATGTCTATCTTCCGAACAGCACTTGCACCCAGATCGGATGATGGCATCTCAAGAACACGGCAAGGCAAGTAGAGAGATGAGAGTATCTCCATCTGAATTAGCAGCATTTCGTCAAAGACCCGCGTCGAATGTTCAGTATCTTGGGAGTCGTCTAAACTGTCTGTCCAAGCAAACATTTCGACTTTTGTAAACTCGTGTACTCGATACAAGCCCTTTGTATCTACGCCTCTCGCACCTGCCTCGGCACGATAACAGCGACCCGAACCGACAAGCTTGAGCGGAAGCTGTTCTTCAGGAATATTCTTGCCTGCATACATAGCGGCAAGCGGAATCTCCGCAGTAGCTGCTAGGCTTCTGTTCGGTTTTCCGGCGTCCTTTTCAGCCTGTTCTATCTGCCATATTTGCTGCTCATCGTTCTGGTCGCGTGGTTGGAACCCACAAGCGTCTGCTACGTAGGAGTAAACAATTGAAGGCGGTGAGATAGCATTCCAGCCTCGACGAAGCGCGACCGATAGTGCATATTGAACAAGAGCTTGTTCGAGGAGTGCGCCCTCATTGACCAGGAAGTAGAAGCCCCAGCCTGTGCTCATAGAAGCAGCATTGAAGTCGAGTATCGAAAGAAAAGTCCCAATGTCTACATGAGATACGGAGCTTTCGACGGATTTAATCTGGTTGGGATCGTGGTTGATGTATGAAATGAGTCGAGAATTACCATCCAGTGGGGTGTTGGAACTTGTGAGATTGGGTAAAGAAAGAGCTAATTCGTGAGCAGTGGCATCGTAGGACGATTTCCGGCTCTCTAGTTCCCTGAGCTCATCACGTAGACCAGCCGCCTCTTCTGTGGCTGCAGCAATCCTCTCCCTTGACGAGGCCGAGCTTTCCTGCAAAGCATTTGCTGTTGCGATTTCTCTTTCAAGCTCTCTGATCTTCTTCGACAATTCTGGAATGGCGGCTGAGACGAGCTGCGACTCCTTAATAAGTCTTGCTACCTCTGCAGGAGAATCGGCATGAGCTTTGTAGTTGCGGTCAATGCAATTCTTTGAATGAATGTCCACATTTTGGCGTATGCGCTTGAGGTCAGGAAATTGCTTCGGCGCAGTTGGGGGTCGTTGAGCTCGCAGTTGAGAGATTTGGCATCTGGATATAAGCTGTCGAAAGGCACACACTCGCCTGGCAGAGCCGTAGTTTATAATTCCTCCGA
>JAABUK010002720.1_pt1 | contig 31317 bp, 25 predicted proteins | sample 5559141 | NCBI WGS metagenome assembly JAABUK01 (sample SAMN10711869, study PRJNA513367) | rock metagenome | isolation source: Antarctica rocks | place: Antarctica: Victoria Land, Pudding Butte nord | collected 2016-01-03
GTACAGCGATGTCAAGAGAGTTTCGAGGACTACAGAATCCCAACGTCTCTCGATGAATTCTTGATGAATTTGGGCCAGGAAAGGGCACTTACAATTGCGTAACTTTGTACGGCGGTTCCGAAAGCTTAAACAAAGCTCCGCAACTCCAATTGAATCTGAAATTGAATTCTCTTTGTCTTGGCCGGTCCCACCAACCTCCATCCGTTCCTCACTTTTCACCCGTCCATCCGGGCAAACGAGCTCAAACACATAATCCCACAGCAGGACAGCAGGACAGCAGGACAGCAGGACAGCAGGACAGCAGGACAGCAGGACAGCAGGACAGCAGGACAGCAGGAGACTGGAGGAGGAAGAGTCACTACCTCGTCATGGTTACTCCTTGATTCATTCTTCTTATGTTTCCTGTCTGAGCGACACCCTTCAATCGCTTCACTGCGCATACTGAACAGATCCTTTGCCATAGGTCTGACCTCAGACTCCACACCCAGCCTCTTGATTCCACCCTTTTGTCGGTAAGTCCCCACGGGCCGATCCATGACTGTAACACTGACAAGATTCACAGCATACCGCTTACCTGTTAATCACCTGCGCTCAACCTTCATCCACGGGATCGATTGCCGAGACACACCCGAACCAACCACGGCCATCTCACGACACACAAGTATTACCATGTACCTTGCAGGAGACCTCACACATCTTCTTGTCCGCCAATCAGCCGCTACCGGAACAGCGACCTCTTGCAACACTAGCAATCAATACAATGGACGCCTAGGTCTGCGCATATCAGCTATATTCGTGATATGGCTAGGCTCATCTATGGGCGCATGCTTCCCAATCTACGCCAAGCGCAATAAAGGCTTGAAAGTACCAGAATGGACGTTCTTCGTTGCAAAGTACTTTGGCTCTGGAGTCATCGTCGCAACAGCTTTCATCCACCTCCTCGCGCCGGCGCACCAGGCCTTGACAAATCCATGCCTGACGGGTCCAATCACAGAGTACTCATGGGTTGAAGGTATTGTGATGATGACAATCTTCGTCCTCTTCTTTGTAGAGCTGATGGTCATGCGATATGCTCGATTCGATGATCATGAGCACGACCACTCTCACGAGGATTCTGGAAGCCCAAGTCATGACCACCTTCCAGAAATTGACCACGAGCACGAGCTCCGCAGTGAACGCAACGATACCACAGTAGCTACCAAATCTGTCACAATAGTGCCTGATGTTCTGGACCGGAGAAGATCGCGAAATGCGCATGTGCCTGGCGAAGACCACCTCGGTCATCAACGCGAACATCAAGACGACGGTGAGAACGCCGGCGGTTACAGTACCGAGGACTACTCTGCGCAGATGACTGCAATCTTCATTCTCGAATTTGGGATCATCTTTCACTCCATCTTCATTGGATTGACCCTAGCAGTGGCTGGAGCAGAATTTGACACTCTCTTTGTGGTTCTTGTCTTTCATCAGACATTTGAAGGATTGGGGTTGGGTTCTCGACTCGCTGTTACCCCCTGGCCGAAAAGAAAAAGATGGACACCGTATATTCTTGGACTTGCTTATGGCTTCTCCACACCGATTGCGATCGCCGTTGGACTTGGGGTACGCAGAATTTATCCGCCCGCATCCGCAACAACGCTGATCGTCAATGGCGTTTTCGACTCGATCAGTGCTGGCATCCTGATTTACACTGGCTTGGTGGAGCTAATGGCTCACGAATTTATGTTTAGCAATGTCATGAGGAAAGCTAAACTACGTGTTGTGCTCACCGCATTCGGAATGATGTGCCTCGGAGCTGGCTTGATGGCTTTGCTCGGCAAATGGGCTTGAAGACCGAAGCAGCCATGAAAAGGCATGATCAAGCTCCCAGTCGGGCATGCAGCCATGTCTCGAATCTGCGGACCACCGCTTCTGGGAACCATATCTCCGGAAATCACACAATGTACATAGAAACTGTCAGCATGACCATGTTTAAATTCTTTCCCGGTCGTGCAAAATCAAAAGGTCTTCACAACTCTCCGGGACTCTTCCCACCACGAGTCGAACACATCTGTGTCAGTACGTAAACGGTGCTTACGGGACAATTCTGTACAAACTTATCGCTCTGCAAATCCGTACTCGAGCGTTGTCTTCGTCGGTGGGCGACGGGTCTTTTCGCCATGATTGGTCAGCGCAATCTGAGCTTTCCATCCGCCGCTTCCGGCAGAAGCTTGGACCACTTTCAATTTCTTCCGCTTCCATCGCCTTTTGCATCGAGGCATCTGAGGATTGTCTTCACGTTTGGTTCATTTTCTCTTCTTGCTCTATGCTTAGACACGTGATACGCATTCACCAGTGTTTCCAGGTGCATTTCCTTCTGGAGTCCTCGATGGGCCTTGACTACGAGTCCAACCTGCATCAAACCCTAATTGTCTCCATGCTCAAATGGCGTTCTCGGGTTTCTCTCATGCTCTGAGTCTACAGCGCGTGTGCAGCTATGAAACGTGGTATCATCTCTACTTATGTTGAAAGATGTTGAGCTCCTCACACAATTTCTCTTGTCAATTTTTCTCGTAGAAGCGGCTGAGTTTTGTCTGACATGAGAGCTTCCGAATGATGCTCTTGTAAGACCTTTGTACTTGTTTGTTTGCCAGACGAAACCGACCGATGATACAGAAGGCATTTGCAAACAACGTCTCATTGCTTACCAGTACGGTGAACAACGTTGCACTGCGTCACGCTGGTTTTCATGCGACTTGCATTACCTGTTATCGTTTAATATCCATAAAGTGTCTGTTTACGAGATTCCGGAATGCCACTATGCTGAAGCTCCACCTTTTGGATGCTGCTTCCGGGCTGATTACGCTGGTTCAGGCTCAGACAATGGGATTGTGATCATGATGGCTGCCATGAATTTTCATCTGCGCCTTTGCTTGGCATCTTACCGCATCTGGCAAGAGAATCTCCTTCCGCTTTCGTCAAAGCAAGGCTTTGTGACTCGCTTTCAGCGACACACTAATTCAGACCTGTTGCGCTGCAAAGCTCTTGCGAAAGTAGTCATCGGTTTCTTCTGCCTTTGTCTACTTTTTTCCCGCTTGCTCCCATAGCATTGCGCGTTGACAGTTTCCTCACAACATTGACCGCTTCATTTACTGCCAGACGACTACGGCGATGGCGCCACGAAAGACTGGCCGAAAATCTGGTGTGCCCAAAAACAGATTCATTGCGCCACCTGCAAATGAGGGATCGGTACGAAGCTATTGTGGTCGAAGCAAAGACGACGACGCGAATGAGCTCTTCGGGTTGAGATCAGCCAGTCCCATCGACTGTGAAACCCACCGGGCGCCTACCTCGCCTCCTTCTGAGCTTACCCAAGCAGATCGGATCAACATAAAGATTGAAAGTGACTTCGACGAGGAAATGAATACCGTACCCAGTTACCTCGGAGGCAACCCCGATCCTGGCTGGCTTTGGGAGTGGAGAACATTGGATCTCAAATCAGCCATCCAAAGTCAAGTCGATTTCTTCAAGACATGCCCAAGATTCACCAACGCCGCAGATTGCAGCTACGTCGAGTTCTTCAATGAGCTTCAAAAGACACTTCTTGGGGCAGAGGCAGCCGGGAAAACCATCACGGAGGACGCCATAGCAAAAGCCAATGTGAACTCGCTTCGAATTTATCTCGACAATTTTGTGCATAATACCAGATGGCTGCTCAGATATGATTTGGGGACCCGATTTATGGGGGATTACCGTCAGTGCCCGACGCTTGCGGACGTTGAATACTTGATTGAGCTTCACATCGATTGGCTTAAGTTCACAAAGAATATGGCTTCCTTCATTGGTCTTAAGGATGGGTGGGCAGCCCTCTGGAAGATCGTACACGCCATGAAGAAATCCATGAGACTTGATAAGGATCGAGGCTTATTTGATAGTGCCATTTCCTCTTTGCAGGAGATCCAGCGGACCAATTCATCGCTCCGTTCAGAAGGACCTCTTTCTCCCGAGATGCTGAAGATGGACTACGAGTTCACTGACGCCATTTGGTCTCAATGGATCGATAGCTGCACTTCCTATTTTACGTATTGGACAGCTGACTCGGCGAACAAATTCCCTGCTGAGGACTTCGTTCGCCATCTTTCACACCACCAATTGGCGATGGCGCTTTCTCACAAGCATAAAACCATCTCAGATGAGAAGCACTCCACACTTCTCAAAACTGCTAAGAAATACATGAGCCAGTACCGTGAGTATGCTGCCGAGCAGCTTGAGACAAAGTATGCCACATTGAAGGAAGACGTCAAAAAGACTAACATCTACCTCACGGAAGCCAGATTCTGGCAACTTGCAGATGATACCGAGGTCTTCATGAACGATCCGCCAACAGACATCAAAACCGAAGCTTGGAATGATGCTGTGCCGGCCATGCTGCCACGAGACAAAGTTTTTGCGGCCAAGAATGCCATCAACGTGCTATATAAGGAGTTTCAGACAAAGAGATATCCTGAAGATGAGTTTGCATACTTGTGGTCGCTCATATGGCGGAATATCAAGCATACTCTTCCATACTTCACCTCCCCTCCCAATCTGGATGCTATTCGCCCAGAACCTGAAGGACTTCCCACCATTGAAGCTCGCGACCTCGCTTTACCTTTTGTGGAAAAGAATCTTTCCCGACTGCTCACCATAGTTCGAAAAGACAACGATGCTCTTTATCAAAAAGAGATCGAGAGCTTGGTAGGGGAATATTGTGCCCACTTTGACAGATATGTCCATGGCAAAGGGGAAGGACAGGAGCGTATCTATGCCAAATTTGCGCGATTGTCCAACACAAAGCGCGTTCCATTCGTCTGTCTTGTCCATCTGGAAGAGAGTCTTTTGAAAGAAGAAGCCCAGCCAACCAACGCTTCGCAGACCGTCGTCCATCGCGTGGTCAAGCGGTTGAATCACATCATGGAGGGCCCCAAGAAATTCAACAGGTGGGAGCTCAGTGAAAAGGGCCCCATCAGGACATTTTCGCCAACGGCAACGTGGATTGAGGAGCAAGAAACAATGAGACAATATGTAGGTTTCAAGTTTGATGATGCGGAGAAAGCTCCTTCTTCGCCATCCTCGTCTGATCCATCGCAGTTACCAGCTGCTGGGGCTGGGGCAGGCGGTGGCGACGATGGCGACGACGACGATAAGCGGAATCCTCCTTCCGCAGACAATGGAGCGTCCAGCAGTTCCGATGAAGAGGTAGAAGTGGTCAGCCCTGGCGGAACAAAGCGCATCGAGAAGCGGAAGAAAGCTAGAAGAGCAACGCCATCGGCCACTGCAGAGACCCTGACAAAGGCCAAGCTGGAGCAGCTCGGTAAGCTCTCAAAAAGGCCAGACTCTGATTCCAGGGGCAGTGGATCAGGCTCCCAAGCCGATGAGGAGGAAGATGAAGCCGAGATCATGCCCGGGCAGCATCCACTTCCTTCCGATAGCTTGGACTATCATCGTCGAAGATTGACAGCGCTCAGAGTTGAGCAGACTAGCGCTGTACCACATGCTCAGTATCCTCTTCCTGAGACTACTGCCCCACAAAGGGCCGCAGCTTTGCAAATTGCAAGAGAACTAGCAGATCCAGGCATCTACACAGAAGGACCAAGGGTAGGGGATGTCCAGGATTATATTAACCCAGCCTTGCGACTACCTTCGACAGAGGATGATAGTGTGACAGGACCACAAGGTGTGTTCCCTATAAGCTGTATCCGTGCAAGTACTTTGAGTGGGCAAAAGTCACCAAGTGACTGTGTCCCAACCCATGCAGACAATGCTAATCCGTGTACAGAAGGTATTGCTGGACCTAATAACATCCGAAGGGCACTAAGAAGAGTTCGCGACACCTTGGGCAGTCCGTTCTTCGGCTCTTCACCACGGCGCTCTCCCCCAAGGTCAAGGCCTCGCATTCCTGAATCCAACGCTCAACGTGCCCGACGTGAACGCCAAGCCCTTGAGACCACCCCTCCCGTACTGAAGCGGCAACCTGATAAGTATTCTGTAAGAAAAGCGCCGCCTTGTGAAGGGAGATCAAGACATGCGGCGGACATAGTTTCCTCCAGTGATGGTGGCTCCGGAGCTGATCGAGATCTGCCCTGGAATGGCCAAAATCACGCCCACAATGCAGCTTCCTCTGGCGGAAGCAGCCATCAGAGTGCTCAGACGACGCAGGAGAGCCAGACGCCTTCTACAGACTCGCCAATTAGAGATTCAAGTCAGGAGAATCGAACGCCCTCCACAAATTCACCAGGCAATAGTTCGAATAAAGAGCATGAGAGTGCCGCTAAGGATTCGAATCAGGAGAATCGAACGCCTTCCACGAACTCTTCTTCAGGCAACAAGCAGAACCGCACGCCCTCCACAAACTCACCAGGTAAGAATTCCAACCAAGAAAATGAGAGCCCAGCGAAGGATCCGACTCAGGAGAACCACCCAGCTCAAGGTAATGCAGACGACTGGAATTCACCAAGTCCTCCTCGCCAGTATGACAATACCATTTACCAAGGATCCTCAATAAGCGATTACGAAACGCCAACACCAGCCAGAGGGAACAACTCTCAGATCTCCACCGGGCCCGGACTACCTCCTCTTCCACCAGCCGACACTCAAGCGTCGCCCAATGTACCCATCGGAGGGAATGTGAATGCCAGCCGCCCTGACCCGCCCTCAGATGATGGTCCAAACCCCCGGCTAGGAGCGTTAAACCGCTGGGTCAATATGGAACTCACAGCCGGCAATCAAGATATGCGCATCGCCTACCGCCTCCACCGCCAGCTAAGAGACCAGTCCCTAGACACGCTGAACTACCTATTCGAGATGCTGCGGGGAGTCGTGGAGATGGCTAACTTCAACAACTACGTCTTTGAGCGTGAAACCACGTTCGGACCAGAGGCCCATGTTCGGCCGCGACGTGGGGTGCCGAGGATGGTCCGTCCACCCGGTACGCCGCCAGCGCAGATAGACGCTGACCCATGGTGGAATGACCCATTGGAGGGTACTCGAGATGCGATCAACCGGAGTGCCGCGTCCTGGGCGCAATCTCCGTCTGAGGAGGGACAACAGCAGCCAACTCGTAACAGCCAACGTGGTCCAAGGACTCCTACAGGGAGCAGCGTTAGCTACACTCCGCGCTCTCCCTCTCCCATGCGTGATGAACTCGGCAATATCATCCCATGGCCAACCCATGAAATCAAAAGCCCCAAGGATGATGACACTGTGAGGTTCCCCCCAGTCAGCACCGACTCTCAGCGCACCTGGTCGTGGCACTCGAATCCAGACACGGGACTACCGCAACGAGAATTCAACATCTACATCAATCCCGACAACCGGCCGAGAGTCAACCCGCTAGACCTGGGCGAAGCGCTTCTTGTCCAAGACCCGCTCATCCCGGCCCAGCTGATCCCCAACCCGAGATTTAGTCCGGAGATACTCAGATTGATCAGCGCGGGGGGTAGAGACGATCACGGACAGATCAATATCCGTGTCCCGCCTGGATGGAGGGTCAATTTTGGACCTGCTGCTGGACGTGGGACGAGAAGTCCTGCAATCTCTCCTCCTGGAAGTGATGGCTCTTCATCATCAGGTCCCTCACAAGCGCCGGGAGATCAACAGGTCACCATCACAGGTCCCGGGTTCGTGATCCATGAAGACTCGCCTTCTGATGGAAGTGTTAGGGACAGGTCGAACGCGCCGCCTACGCTTGGTCTGATTCAACGGCCAATCGAGCACGAAGACGTTGTTGAATCGGTTGAGAAGGATCCTGCAGGGTTACAGATGCGTCCGACCCATGGAGGCGGCAGAAGCAACCAAGGCAGCGGAAGTAATCCAGACAACGGAAACAACCAACGCGGCGGAAACATCCAAGGTACGCTTACCAAAAATCAATGCTGTCAATGCTGTGAATGCGGAAAAGGGTGCAACAAATCAAACGCTGAGAAGATTCGTCCCTCCCGAACCGGGGTCTTTCCTCCCTCAACAAGCCAAACACCCCCAACAATTTCCGACCTTCCTTCCCCTCCCAACCACTCCCCGCCTCATTCATCCTACAGTCCCAAGTCGCCCCCGCCTTCAACCGGCTCATCCAGAACACCAGCAACACCCCCCCATTCTCCTACCCTTCCTACCCACTCATCCGGCAAAGCACCCGGCAAAAAAGTTCCACGAGTAGAACCTCCTGCAGGACCTCCAGAAGGTCCCGCAGTAGATCCCGCAGCAAGTCCCCCAGCCGAACCCCCAGCGCAGCCACCCTCAGAAACCCACCCGGAAACCCCCCACCAAACCCCACCACCCCAACCCTGGTACCTAGCCTGGGAAACAAGCACATGCGCTCGCCTGCGCGCCGAGCTCCTCCGCCGCGGAATCCCACTCAAGGGCCTCCGAACCAAACAACACATGATCGACCGGCTGAGGAGGGACGACCAGGAAAATGGGGTTGGGGGTGTTTGGTCGCCTGATGAGGTGGACGAAGGTGCGGAGGAGGAGGAGGAGGAGGAGGAGGAGGATAGGGAGGATGCAGGGGATGACGAGAAAGGGGTGACGGAGAGGAAAAGGTCGCTTAAAAGACAGGCCAATCCGTTCGCGTTGGGAGATGGTATGGGGAAGGGAGAGGGGCAGCGCGCTGCGAAACGTCGAGCTAGATGAGTTGGGTAGGGATTGCTTGTTTGGTGTGCCGAGTGGGTGCGCTGCGAAGGAGATGCAATTGAGAGGGAGACGTGGATGGATACATACTTCAAGAGCAAGAACAAGAATAAGATCAAGATCAAGAAAGAGGCGGATACTTCTCGAGCGAGAAAGAGAAAGAGGTCGGGGGAAGAGGAGAAGAGGTACAGCAGAAGAGGTACAGAAGAAGAGGTACAGCAGAAGAGGTACATGCAGGAGAAGAGGCACATGTAAGAGAAGAGGCACATGTAAGAGAAGAGGTACATGTAAGAGAAGAGGTATATATAAGAGAAGAGATACACCAGACTCAGTTTGCAGGCGACACCTGCTCACCTGCTCTCGCCTTCCCACCAATGATGGATCAACAACAACATCCCAGACATCATCGTCGCATTTTACCCATTTGAATTCCATGTCATGGCATGGGAGGATATATACCGTATCTACCACGTTGACATGCGTTTACTGTTACTTGCTTTGATGAATGATTTTGTTCGCAGAGTTGTCAGAAAGTCGGTTAACTAATTGGTGTGTCATTACATCGCTTGATTCTGCAGCGATATGAGAGAGCCCCTTTTCCCTGAATAAGTGGAAGTTCGAGTCAAATAAGCCTCGCTCTGCTCTTCATGCTCTTGTTTGGAGGTAAACATCTAGTCTGTATGGGCTGGACGCCGTCTGTACTGTACTGGAGTATGTGTCAGCTGCATTGCATCTCATCACTCCTGCTATTCTAAGTTAATCAATAGTTTTCCTCAGCTCCTGGTAAACAGAATACGAGTATAGCCGAATCCTACCTCCCTCCACCTCTCACCATCAAGCTTCACCTTCACACCCAATCAAGCCTTCTCCACTTTCTCCACCCTCCTCTCCCACCCAATGACCGCTGGTGCCATCGGCCTAGAAAACAAGCTACTATAATCCGTCTCCACCACCCCTTCCTTCCCAGGCAGATTTTCCACCTTCAACAACCTCACCATCGTCGCCAGGATAGTCATCAACTGCACATACGCAAACTGCTCACCGATACACCTGTGTCTGCCCGCGCCGAAGGGCAAGTATGGGCTATTAGCGCCTTTGCTCACCATTCCGTAGCCGTAGTCAATCTGTTCGTCTTTATCCTCCTCGTCATTGTCGGATTTGGCGGCTTTGTAGGCGAGGGGGTGGCCTTCGTCCCAGCGGTGGGGCTCCCAGAGCATGGGTTCGGGAAAGAAGTCGGGGGTTCGGGAGGTGACGCCGGGTGCGGCGAGGAGGGTATGGGTGGTGGGGATGGTGTAGGATTTGCTGGCGGGGGAGGCTACGGTGATCGGCATGGGAGATTTGACTTTGCGCATGATGCTGTGGATGGGGGCGTGTAAGCGCAATGTTTCCTTGACGACCTGTGAGTTCAGGGGTAGTGCTTGGAGATTCTCGTGAGTGAGTGGGGGAAGGTCGTCGCCTAGGACGCATTTTTGCTCAGCGAGGAGTTCCTCTTGAATGTCTGGACGGGTGGCGAGCCGGAGCATTATCCACGCGGATGAGGATGAGGAGGAGTGTTGTCCAGCCATCAGGAGAGCAATCATCATGTGTGCTACCTCTCTGTCGGGGACTGGTGTTCCGTCCTTGTAGACACACGACATGAGATTCCAGATCATGTCTTCTTCTGTCTTCTCAACACCAGCCTTCCTTCGTTCTTGAATGATGTCCATGTAAGTCTGTGCCATTTTTTTCTGCGCATGGTCTCGTTTACGGTTATGGGGAAGCGGCGCCCAGGGCAGCAAGAAGTTGATTGGCGCAAAGCCCATGTCGAGGTCATGATACAGTTCGGCGAAGCTAGAGTCGAATCGTTCTCGCACTTCTTTGCCCTGGAGTGAGCGAGATGCGGTATAGATTGTAATTTCCGCCAGGGTGCGACCGACATTGAAGCTGCCTTTCTGACCTTGGAAGATTGATGAGCTTGCCACGAAATGTTCGACTTCTTTTGCGATGAGGGTCACATAAGATTTGAGAGCATCGGAGGTGAGACCAAACTTGACGAACTGAAGCAGACTTAGCATGAGGATGCAAGTGGTTTTCTGTGAACGTCAACCGACCTTCTTTTGTTCCATCAATTTTGAATTGGGGCAATCATAGACAACATCCTTTCCAAAGACAGGAGTCGTTAAGGGTGTGTACACCTCCTCCGCATTGACATCTTTTAGCTTTCCATTCAGAATGAACTCATTGCCCTTCGTCCCCAGGCAGACAGTGATCTTTCTACCGAGAAGAATGAAGGTAAAGACATCGCCATACTACAACCGAGTAAGTCTCCAAGTTGACATAAGTTGCAAGGTAGTGCACCTTTTCACGGCAGGAGAAGAAAAACTTGAAGGGATCAATGCCATAAGTAATAGTACTGCCGAAGAATGGTACCAAATGGAAGATGATTGGTGGTTCGTTCGGATTCTTAAAGAGCAATTGATTGAGGACGTTTACCAGGATGGCGAGGGTTGTGAAGACGGTCAATGCGAAGAAGACGAGCTGCCAAAGCGGAAGCACCTCGATGAGGCGCTCGACCGGCGCCAGCAGTGTACCCAAAAGTCCCATGGTGGTTCCGACGGCGATCACGGTCGGAGAGGAGGTTGAGGCGACTTGCAGCAGGTATGGATTTAGACTGCGTCAACAGAAAAAGTTCTTGGACCCTGGTCGGGAAACGATCGCCAAGCTTTCAGGTACGGAAGTCAGCGGATTCCCGTCGTCCCACCCGTTAGCCGCACTCAGCCACACTCAGCCACACTCAGCCACACTCAGCCACCCCCAGCCACTCCTGGTGCTCGGAGTGCCAAGAGGTCATCTGTGGCGCATATACCTCATCTGTGGCGCATATACCTCGATGCCATACGATCTGTCGCAAGGTCCAGACATACTCCTCACGTTCGATCTTCCTGTTCCTTAACGGTGAGAGCCATCATGTCCTGGGTGGAAAGCAGGAGATTTGGGTCCGAGTATTATAAATGGCAAACATATATACGGCAACTGCTGCTACTCCAGGACACCATCGCTTCTCCACCATCGCCATCCATTCCACGCCAACATCAAAAGGGTATTCCGTTCGTCAGCAACTGAAACTCATCATACACCTTGGTGCTGTAGTTTCCTTCGCTCTTCCGAACACATGCCCTCATAAACTCCGCCGCATCCCGTTCCGTCCTGTCCGGCACAAATCGGCCCTTGAAGCTCTTCATCGTCTCTGGCTTGAAACATGGCAGTCCGCTATCGAGCATCAGTGCCACAAGGTGAGATAATCTCTCCTCATATGGTCTACATGCCAGAAAGGCTTTGATCGTAAGCTCCTCGAACCAGCGATACGGCTGCGGGTTTGGTGACGCTTTGCCCATGACGGCCATCATCTCCGGTGTCAACTTGAAAGGAGCTCGTTCAAATTTGACTCCACCAGGGACAATGTCGAAGCAAAATCCAAAATCAATATGTAGGATGTGGCCAGCGTCATCTACCATGATGTTGCCGTTGTGCCGGTCTTTGAATTGAAGGAGGTAGCTGATGACGCTATATGCGGCCATGCTTTTGACGAAGTTGGCGCGTGCCTCTTGGAAGCGGCCACTATCCTCGCCACCATACTTGGTGATGAAGTAATCGTAGAGACCATTGACAGCCTCGCGACCAAGCATGTCGCGAGAGATGGAGTTTGGTAGGACATCAATGACGCCACAGCCAGGTGCAGTGGCTGTCACGCGGTATGGGTAGACGTAGACATCCAGACCACAGGAGTTGAAAATGCCGCGAAAAGCAGCGATCATCTGTAGAGCGAGGACATCTTGACGACAGTCGTCACCAACCTTAAAGATTGCTGATTGCCAGACTTCGTAGGTCTCAGCAGTCGTCGAGCCACCCGTAAGCGACAGGTCGCTCGCAGAGCCAGCGCTGGTATTCTTTGCTCGCTTTCGTTCTAGGTCCTTCGGGGCATCTTCCACCAGGCCACTTACGTTCTCCGCCGTTGGTCCGTGCGACTTGCGGATACGGAACGTCGCCATGAACGGGGCTTTGGCATGGGATTGTAGAGGTTTGCCTGACTTACGGTCAATGCCAACGACCACACCATCAGGATTGCTGGGAAGGTAGACGCCGACTTCGACCTTGATCTTCCGGAGCTCTTCCTCAATCTTCGCCTTCTTCTCCGGCTTGCTTTTCTTGATGTACGGTTTCAACTTGCCTGAGATGCTTGTGATCTCGCCAAAAAAGGCAAACTCACGCTCGTAGAAGTCTCTATCCTCAGGCGAGAAGCTCGATATGAGACTATTCATCACCTTGTCGAGCGTGGGTTTGACAGGGTCCGGCACTTGCGAATCTTCGTCTTTGTACGCGTTTGCTTTGATGTTCCAGATGATTTGATGGGCGAAAAGCTGAGAAATGCTTCCAGCTTCAATGATGTAGCGCTCGACATACCCCAGGACATCGTATCGCAGACATTGGACGATCTGAGGAACGTAGAAAAAGGTAACATCAACCGAATGATAATCTAGCGCTCGCATACCATATTGCAGAATGAACGGATGGTTTCCGTACGCTGGAAGGAAATACGTGACAGCCTGCATCGGGTTGGCAGGAGCCCAGTACAGCAGGTATTTTGATTGGAACGTGACATCCGAGGGTAAACTTGGTCCAAGCAGGATTTCAAGAGCGTCCGCCTCATCAATCGCCTTCTCGGGGAAATTGAGAAGCAGAAAGCGAATGGCTTGGCGAAGTGGTTCGGAAGGAAATCGAGTGGCCAGCTGGATGGCAATTCCAGGCTCAATTGACCATGCCGTACGAACCAGAGGTATCAGCGCGGTGTCTTTCGCAGCCTGGTGGACAGGGACATGCTCGATTGGGAATAGCCATACCGACAGACGGATGCTTTCACTCTCGATCAGCAATCGGAGGAGCTCTTGCTTAGGTTGCAAGCTCTTGCGGGTCTTGCTTATTGTTAGTCCAATATGCTCAATCGCACCCAACGCCAATAGCACATCAGCCAAGATGCCGACTTCGGCTTTTATCTGGAGCCGATTGCCACCAAATGACCATGCAGGAGGTGAACTAAACCAATGAAGTCCGGCAGAGAGAGCCTGATCTTTGAGTTGCCATGAAGCGTTTCTGCTGAGGCATGTGTTGCAACACAATATCTGTAATGCCAGCAGAATCACATGGAAATGAATCTCTCTCTTGAGCGGATGATTTGGTATCTTCCTGAAGCCGTCGAGGGTCTTGCTTATCATACGAATGAAGGTCCTTTGGGTGTTTAAGCTGCCAAGTCTGATGGCGTTGAAATGGCTCTCAAAGAATTGATGCACCCTCAAATGAGGGGAGATCATATTCTGGGCAAGCTGCTGTTGCTTCAGAAGAGCTCCCTTGTCTGAAGGTGCAAACTCCTGCTTGACATAGAATGGATCTTGGTGGTGGAAATGATCACTGAATATACCGACTTTGCGATCAATAGTCTTCTCCCAAGCCTGCGTTATTTCGGTCAAGATCCGTGGTTCCATCCTTGGATTTTCGTGAATTACTCCGAGCCACAACGATATTCCCAATTTGATTGACTCTTTAGTGAAGATCTGAAATGGTATGTTAACAAGATGGTGGACGATCGCACTTTGTGGCCCCTTGCTCCTGCACAGTAGCGCTGCTGCGCGTCGCAAAACGTCCCTCAGTTCGGTAATCGCAATATGAGACTCCTCGGAAATGCGATTCTCAATGTCCGCAAGTAGTGTCTGGAAGTCTTGGTTGACACCGCTCGACTTTGCAAGGCCGTGTTCGATCTGACCGTTAACGCTTGGGAAGTCTAGCACGTCACGTTCGTTTTCGGGAAGATCAGCATATCGATATTGCTGCCTGGTTGTGTACTGCGCCATGAAATCAGAAGCAACATTGATGTTCACGTATTCCGCTTGCCTTTCAATGGCTCTCAGTCGTTGATCAAATGGCGGTATTAAAGAGCCCATCTCAAGCGCGAATGAACGTCCCAGGGACACATGGCCGTAAGCTCCAGTATCATCATACCCGGATAGATAAGTTTGCAGCAGACCCTTAACGTCTAGTGGAGCAATGGCTAAGACAGCAGTAACCCATTTTTTGGCCTCTATGTAGAAAGTATTGAGGGTGTGCTTCCGGAAAGTATAATCATCGGACAGCTCGAGCGTTATCTTGCCGCGCGCTGAGGTGAATGTTGACTTGAATTCGTATTCGTCGATTTCAGCATCAAGACACGCTGACCACATCGTTGTCAAGATTTCGAGCAAGGCAAAGAGAGCTGACTTCTGACAGAGTGCAGACGGTACCTGCGCTATTATGCGGTCTGCACATGCTCTAGCTACATGTTGAACCATGGCAATTCGGTAACAGCATCCAGTCAATATCTGCGCTAGCTGTCGAGACACATAAGCGGAACCAAATTCCTCAAATTCGCCTGGCAGGGCTCTGTTGAGATATATGGTGATGACTTCTTGGGCAATACCGCTCATACACAAGCCCATGCCACTATCTTTCATTGCAGGATCAAGGAAGTATTTGAGCACTTCAGAGCAATTTCCAGATCTCGCCCGGAGACTCTCCACAATGAAAGCGGCGTTCAGGAACACCACTTTCGGATAGCTTAAATGCCTGATTTCGGATTCTCGACTAGGGAGGATGCTTATCAAGTTCTTCTTTTGCTCAGTAGTATGCTGTCCGGTCATAGACCTTCGCAAGATCGTATTCAGCTCAACGTCGCTTTCCAACAGCCCAGCCCGGTCTTCGTCAACCAATGGTTGAGAATGCAGTGCAAGTATTCGGAGTTCATGATAGTAAAGTTGACCGAGTCTCGATTGAAGAGTAATGCCGTGGACAGCGATATTAAACCATGCTTCTCGCGCCATGGCGAGCAATTCGTCATCGTCATCGGAGGTTCCCTCGGTGTTTTCGGCGGGTTTTCTCGATACAAGTACCGCGAGGGGTTTGAGCAATGGTGCTATTTCTTCGGCTGCCTGCTCAATGTTCGGAGTGCGCTTGGTATCGCCCTCTACCACATCTCCTTTGGTTATGATTCTTTCCAGCAGATGAACAGCAAAAATACGAAAGAGGGGAGATTGGCTGTCGAGATGGGCAGCAAGATACATCCTTGCCTTGTGGATCGCTTCCGTGATTAGGACGTTTTTGTTCTGGAGGGCCTCGTTGTTTAACCTTGAATAGAACCGAAGTAAAGCTCTGAATTCGCTATCCTTTCCCGCTGTGGCGAGCACTGCTGACTCCTCAAGAATTCGGGCGTCCACAAGTAGATTGATTTTGCCAACCTTCTGTAATATCATCGATTGTGCCAAAGCAGTAATTCGGCTATCATTGCAGCTGTTGGCCACCATTACGATTGCGTGGGCCACATTGCCACAAACGATTGACGTCTCTTCATCACCACTCATCGATAAAGATATCACACTTCCTGTCCGAATTTTGGTAAGTGACCCGGAATGGTGGAGGTTCGCACCGTTGGCATCTGGAGAAGCTGACGTGTTGTAAGTCTTGTCGGTCCCAGAGCCGGAGCTGAGCACGTTGCCTAGGGAGTACAGCGTAGTAATGACCGCATCTTGAGACAGAATGCGGAGCACATTAGCCAGGCTTTGAGCAGCAATGGCAACGATGGGGCACATAGATGTACCCTGCACGATGAAGCGAAGAAGGAGCTGAGCGAAATTTGAGGCACTCTCCGGCATGAACTTCGCTAAGATAGCAAGACTCTTGAGAACAATGCTGGCGAGATTTTTATCTGCCATTTGCACCTCGTTGCTCATTGAATCTTCCAGCCAGCCAGATAGGACTTCTGCGTCGGCAATTTCTTCGTCGATCATCATACAATGCAAAAACGCTTCTAATGCAAAAGCCTTGACGGAGAAGGCAAGGCGCTGCTGCCACGCAGAGCTCAATTGGAGATAGTCAGAACCTTCTTCTAAGCCACGCACCTCATCTGCAATGAGTTCTACGAGGTACTCGATCATGGACTCGTCCACACTTTCGTCGTGTGAGCTACCCAAACTTTGTCCGGCAACATAGTGACCAAGGAGATCTCCTGCTTCAAGAGCGATTTCGCCTGCTGCTAATCTTGAAGCGGAAGCCAGGACGAATCGCATGAAGCCCTGCTGAAGGAGCATGGCGCCTAGCGGGGCACCCGTGGCCGCATATCTTCTCAGGTATTTCCTCCATTCGCGATATTGATGATCAGAATGTGAAGAAGTCCGGATGGTGGAAGACGCAGTTTCGACTGCAACTAGAAAGCGCTCGGAAAGCATACCCTGCAATTGTCGAACAATTTCGACCCTCTCAATTGGCGGCCAGTAATGAGCATGCTTAGCAGCGGCTTCCATGAAGCCTTTCAACGAGACTGTTATCGAAGCAATTTCTGCAGCATCCTGCTCATCGTCATGCTGACTGCTGGCATGATCTTCGTAAGCGATAGAAGAAATGGCATTTAGAGATTCCATGCAATTAGAGATGTAGGACTGTATGTTTGCGGATATATTCAACTGCAGCTCTGGAAATCGTAGTCCAACTGCCAGGAGGGCATGAGTGAGTTGATAGGTGAGGGCTTCCCATGGCGAAGGTTTGATGTCGTGAAGGAAAGGCGAGGAATGGAACACTTGCGTGTGGGCTTCAGGCAAGTATTCCCTGAGCTGTGACACCAGTCTCTCAGCATGTTCAAGATGTTTCAGGCCTGATGCAGCTTTGCACAGAGCAAGGAGGACGTCGAGCTCTCGAAGGCTCATGGGAAGCCTGGAGGTCGGCGCAATGCCGCGCAGCACTCCATCGAGGAAGCCATTGGCCTGCGACCTGGGTCGCACGAGTGAGCTTCTTAATCTGCCAATGTCGTCGGACTGCTGGGGAAGACTGGGAGCTGATGACAGCGCTGCCAACTTGGCGAGGGCGTTGCGCCGGATGCTTCCATTGCACCTATGTCTAAGTCAGTCCCGCCGGAGAGGTTGAGATCGGGTAGCGTACACATCCATTCCTACCTCTCACAACTGCCTGATAAGACAGTCGATTTTTCCTGTGCTCAGCACTTCAGAACTGTAGACCAAGCGAGGACTCGAACATCCCCACTGCCAACAGCAATTGAAGGCCAGTTCGCTAACGCTTGGCAGTTCTCGAATCTCAGGAACTTTTTTACCCTCCAATGTTCTTAATCGACATTTCAAATTCTCTGTACAGCTTCAGCTCCGAGTTCCGATTTTATAAAGGTAAACGTCACATGTAGGGGAAGAAGCTAATACCGCCGGAATTCCTGGCCTGAATATTACTTCCTGAGAATAGGGAGGTCGAGTTTCCTTGTTGACCACCAGAGTCGACGTGGGCGTTCTGGCTTTCTGGCTGGTCCGACACAGTTACTCAAAACCACAACATCAAGCAATCTCGTTGATACCTCAGGCAACCAGAGTTGCTCACATAGCTTTTTAATCTTCGATAGCTTCTGTTCCGTTGCAGTTCAACCCCTTTCGACGCGTCAACGAAGTCAAACGAGGCTTCCTCGCATTTCTCCTCCGTCTGATGGCACCACCCAATGGAAAGAGCAGTCTTAAGCGGGGCAGGGTAATTGTTCACCAGAGTACAACCTCGGAGTCATTTGTTTACTTTGATACAGGCCAGTATTAGCGAAGAACAAGACATCAAGAGGCCTCGCCGTTCCCAAAGATTATCTTCTCAATCACACCCCCAGTCCCCGAAGACTCCCGTTGTCAATAAAGGCTATCTCCCGTCTCCTCTGACGAACCAAGATTCTACGGCGACGGAACCTTATAAGGATGGTACTGTAACTCCGCCAGAAGGTAGACCCAGTCAAATCAGACATCATACACCTGCTTCATCTCCCCGGCTCAATCCGCTTTCGTCACCCCCCGGGGATACCCAACCATTATCACAATTCATTTTCCCTCCCCGAGACATTGACGATAGTGATGAAGGACCAGATGAAAATACGTGGGGCCACCTGCACCCCTTGGATGAGCGATTCGGCAAAAGGCTGACGATGAAGATGCGGCCGGCCTGTCCAGCACCCTCTGCGCCGCTAGAGATCAGCAAAATCAAGAAGAAACCAAAGGAGCGAGCCACAGGCAATCTGGCGAAAGATGAGGAAAGGTATGAAAAGACGAAGCGGGAAGCTGGACATCCGTCTGGAGGGTACCTAGTTGGACGCCATCCGGAGTGCGATCTCATTGTCGACTTACCAACGATCTCGAACAGGCATTGCCTGTTTTTCAGCGAACACAAGCATGGAGAGACAATTGCAATCTTGGAAGACTTGTCAAGTAATGGTACCTTCGTCAACGAAGCTCTCGTTGGCCGAAACAAGAGGCGGGAGCTTGAAGACGGAGACGAGGTTACCATACTCGACGAGGCGAGATTCATGTTCAGGTATCCTCCCCGGAAACGCGAAGCTAGTGCGTTTCGGTCTCAATTTCGAATGCTCCAACAATTGGGCAAAGGCCATTTCGCCTCAGTATATCTGTGTATTGAAAGGGCCACTGGCTTCAAGTTCGCAGTCAAGAAATTCGAGCGACGCGTGGGGGACTCTCAGCGCTCGCAAACGGAGGGATTGCAACAAGAAATTGCAGTACTAATGAGTGTCAGTCATCCAAATGTTCTGTGCCTAAAGGATACATTTGATGAAGCCGACGGGGTGTATTTGATTCTGGAGCTTGCGCCGGAAGGCGAGTTGTTCAATTGGATCGTTATGAAACAAAGGCTTTCAGAGGAAGAGACCAGGAAAGTATTTATTCAGCTATTCCAAGGCATCAAATATCTGCACGAACGCAGCATTGTTCACCGGGACATCAAGCCCGAGAACATCTTACTGACTGACAAGAATCTCTCGGTCAAGCTCGCGGATTTTGGCTTGGCCAAGATAATTGGTGAAGAGTCCTTCACGACTACTCTCTGTGGAACTCCGAGCTGTTCGTGATCCTGCAGCTGATAGTCGATCTGATGCTAACAGCGTATGCAGACGTTGCTCCCGAGATCCTTGCGCAGACTCGCCAGCGCAAATACACCCGTGCGGTAGATGTCTGGTCCCTTGGGGTGGTGCTGTATATCTGCCTTTGCGGCTTTCCACCTTTCAGTGATGAATTGTACACGCGCGAAAATCCTTATAGCCTTGCTCAGCAGATCAAGATGGGCCGTTTTGATTATCCATCGCCATATTGGGACAGCGTTGGAGATCCGGCGCTGGATCTGATCGACCGCATGCTCACAGTCGACGTCGACAAGCGAGTCACGGTGGATGAATGCCTCAATCATCCATGGGTCACTGGCAAACTGGAAAATTGGCAAGTCAACGTAAGTATCAGTGACAGCACGGATGGCTTGACTGGCAGAATGGACAAACTCGACTTCTCCAAGCGAAAGATCGAGCGGGAGAGGACCTTGCTGAGCTCAATCAACGATGTGAAGATCATTAAGAAGATCAAAATAGACGAGCCAAATTCGGCAGCGCCACCTACACGGGTGAAAGTTTTCGACAAGAACTCAGGCGGTAAGAAAAAGATAGCCACGGATTCGCCAGGTGTTCAAAAGGCTGTCCCGAAGAAGGAAGACGATCCAGCAGCTGATCGGGCTACTGCAGAGTTTATGGGAATGGGCGGCAAAGGTGACATGGAATTGTTTGGAGATGATGTGTCGAGCCGATACTTGGCTCAGGAAGTGCCAAAGTAAAAATTGAACGCCGATGATGGCGCCCCTATGCTCGCGTTCCCTTTTGTGGTTTCTTTCACCCTCCTACGGATCGATTGCTTCGGTAGTTTTACTGGAGTTACCGCCCAAGGAACGGCACTGCCCACTTTGGTGGATGGGTTTGATCAGCGATCAGCTCTTTGCACACAGCCACTGGGGTTTTAAGGGTTAGATAAAAGTGGGAGGGAGGTGTCACATATCGAGCGAGCTCGCGAGCTATAATGTAATCAAAAAGTATGGAAATAGATCGGGTGATCAATCACGACATGACCTTGCGTCGAAGATTGTTGTACAGCGGAAGCTGCTCTCGACTATCTGCACTCTCAGCAATATATATGACGTACACGAGGTGGTATGCTATACAAGGTGCAATTCCACCAGACACTGCTTCCAGATCAAATACTTGGCCAGCATCAGGTGAATATGAGTCCTTTGCCATGGTCCCAATACTTTACATTTCTCCGGGAACCCAACTACCACAAGGCTTGACTTACACCCGAGCCTTTCTTCTCTCCTCAACTCCTCTCTTGAACCTAACCTCGGCCTTCCTCCTCTCACCTCCATCAACTTTATGCCCCCTCCTATGCTCCCACAATCCTTCCTGCACCTTCAACGTCGCCACACTACCATTCGACCCCTTGATCGGCTGCACATACGGCCCCTGAATCAGATGCCCATTCGCCAGCTTCACACCCTGTACTTTCCTCAGATCAAACGTCGATTGTCCCTGCCCCAGCGCCGCTATAGGCCTCGTCTCACCCGCCGGAAGATTGATGATTAATTTCGTCGTCAGCGGTGCTTGATTCACCGCGAGAGTTAAATCGCTACCCATGATTTTACCGCCCTGGTTTTCAGGGAGCTTCGGCAATTCAACGACCCTCATCGTCCCGACCCCATCCTCCACAAATCGCATGTCTCCTCCAATTCCGAATTCGCCCTTGCGGTACTTCTCCCGCCATCTAAGGAGATAGCGTCGATCACGAGCGGGCTCGATTCCACGCTCGCGCAGTTGCCGGGAGGAGAGGTTGAAAAGATCGTCCCAGGAGGTGAATTTGGGAGCGTGTTTGGAGAGGGAGCGGCCGATTAGCTTGAGGAAGGTTGTGTGGTCCGGGACGAAGGGGATTGGTGTTGGGACTGGTGGTCGTCGGATGTTTGCGTGGAGGCATCGTGTGCAGATGTATGGAACAAGTGAGCTGGCGGAAGAGGGTAATTTTCGTGTGATCATTGTTTGGCAGGTGAAGCAAGGAGGGTCGTCGCAGCTTCAATTGAATTTAGGATCTAGGCCGCCTTCTGCATGATGGTATGAGAAGGCAGACAGAAAGAGGAAATTGTACAAGTGGCTCGACCACGGGGAGCGAGCTGTGCCGACATTCTGAACGACGATAGCTTCGCGAATGTAAAGCAAGCAGATTTGGAGATGGAGCTTGGAGCCACCGGCACGGATCAACTCAACTCCGAACCTTGACCCCCTTGCCTTTTCAGGAAGCTAATCCACCTCACGTTTTGCAGTATCTTGTCTCCTTGTCTACTCCATCCTGCAGCCCTCTTCCCAGTCTGAAAGCATATTCTCCCACCTCCCTGTATGCTCTGTATCCGATCCTACCTGTCCGTAGCGCTTGAAAGATCCAAATCTCTCCTTTTCCATTTCCCTTGGCATCTGGGAAGGCCTGTGCTTGGGATCGTGATATCCTATGCTTTCGTCGCGAGTGGACGGGACTTCAATATAGAACACTTCTCTGAGCAGCTATTCATTCTGCTTGTCATGCAAACTAATCCAAGATGGCCGTCTCACCTCTCCTTCCTCGTTCCCCTTCAGACATCAACGCCAATGTCTCGTCTGCCAAAGCAAAGTGTCTCACTGTCCGTGATTCCTCATCAAAGAGTGGAAAGCCGTCAGAGCTCAAGCAGGAACCCGACCTTGCTGAGAAGATGAATGAGGAGATAGCTAGCAAATATGTCAAGGGTACGTCTTCATTTCTGAGCGAACCCGGTCGTTCCACTTTTTTGGGGGACTTTGCTGTACCCCTTATCGATATAGTCTCTGGTCCCCTTTAGACCTCGCATTGATGTCTTACCAGGCAAGAAACTCGGCGAAGGCACCTTCGCCATCGTCTACCGAGGCTACCTCCGCTCCGACCCTGACCACGTCATCGCGATCAAGAAATTCAAAATCCCATCCCAACGCGAACAACGATCCGAAGGCCTCAACGTCGACTCCATCCGCGAGATCAAGTATCTGCAAGAACTCTCCCACCCCTCCATCGTCGGTCTCCTCGACGTCTTCTCCACCAAGGACGAAACCATCAACATGGTCATCGAGTATTTCCCCAACGGCAACCTCGAACAGTTGATCAAAGACCAATCCGTCGCTTACGGCGCCGCGGACGTGAAGGCCTGGATGGGAATGCTAGGCCGAGCGATCTATTTCTGCCATTCGAGTTTCGTGCTGCATCGTGATATCAAGCCTAATAACCTCCTGATCGCCGCAGATGGTGAAGTCAAATTGGCGGATTTCGGCCTCGCCAGGAGCTTTGCGGACCCCTATGCGAATATGACGCACGTAGTCATCACGTTGTGGTATCGACCTCCCGAACTACTCTTCGGAGCGAGACACTACAGCGGCGCGGTGGATGTCTGGAGTATGGGCATGGTTTTCGCCGAATTATTGTTGCGGGTGCCCTACGCAGCAACGATGAGCGACAAGGAGATCGCGCAGCTCGAGACAATCTGCGACGCCGTCGGTACCCCAAATGAGGACAATTGGCCCGGAGTGAGTTCCCTACCAAACTACGTGGAAATGGACAGACAAGTCCCGGTGAGGGGGAGGGATTACTACATGGCCAAATTCCCGACGGCGGGGGCGCAGGGCGTGGATCTACTGATGTCGATGTTGAAGCTCGACCCCAGGAATCGCATCACCGCGAAGGGAGTGCTGCAACATGCTTGGTGGAGAGTCGAGCCAAGGCCTACCGACAGGGAGAATCTACCGAAGCAGGGTGGTGGTGCGGAGAAGATGGGCGAGGACGTGGCGAGACAACCGGGTGTTATTGCGGATGAGGGTAGATCGAAGGGGGTGGGAAGGAGATTGGATTTTGGGGCTCTGAAATGAAGGAAATGCGAATCGGATTGTTGCTTTATTATGATGGCAGGAGGAATGAACAACTTCGGATGAGAAACGAGAGAGCGAGCCTGCAAAATATTTCAAACATCGCGTCGTTCACCAAAGACGAATGTCATGCCGAACGAGAACAGTGTGAAGACTCAGACAGAAGGCCTGACTGCCACAACTCAACAGAAATTGAGCAACTGAAAAGAAGAAGGGCTTTCTGCATTTCCGGCCACCAAGTTCGCGGACGAGAAGTCGCCGGCCCAGGATTGCCGCTTCTTGGTAATTCTGAAGGAGGCCCAGAAGGACAGACTTTCACCCGATAGCCAATGTGGGCCTTGGCCATGGCAGCGTTTACCGATGTCAAGCATCGGTCCTACGCGCCGCAATTTCAAGAGCATCAACCACGGCCTCAGGTAATCAGATTCAGTTGGACGTGAGCTAGCTTTGCCATTGCGACCTATTTGTTTTGCTTTTGACAGAAGCGGTATGTTTGTCAGTGAGCGCTAAGCAGACGACGTGAGAGTTTGGCGAACATAAGCTGGCAATATGCAGTAGAATTGTGGTTAGCATGTCTGTAAGTGTGCACCATTGTTGCTGTTGCTGTTACTGCTGCGGAGAAGGAGTCGATCTTTATGTGTATTCTCCGCCAATGAGAAGCTATAACCAGATAGTCATCCTCACGTCGGATACTAAGTTACTGAAAACGGCACACTCCTCTGCATATCACAAAGATGATATTCTTGCCATTTTAATTCGCTCGCAAGAACCGTTGACCTTTGGTGAATCCAAAATGTTGGTGTGAAAACATATGATGAAGGTCGATCGAGGCAACAACATTGGCCGCCGCCATTGCATTGTTGTTCTGTATTCATATTTTTGTCAGATGAGGGCTTCCGAAGTTAAGAGAGCCCTAGTCCAGATAGTTCTCGTTAACAGAACATTTTGGGAATAAAGAGTGGAGAAGACTGCACTGCAGGACATAGCAAAGGAGTATCAAGAGCATGTATTCCCTCCAGAGACACTGATGAATCGTCAGCAGGATCGCACGTAGGGAAAAAACGATGCTAGTCGAAGCCAAGATGAAGAATGCGTTGGTGATGACATCGACTGAAGCTAAACATGAAGACTCCGTTTCCTTGCCCTGGTCACAAATATGGTCGACCGTGAAAAGGGTTTAATGCTGTTCGTCACACATCTACGGATCGCAAAGGCTATTATCGAAGTCTCCTGCGCTCATTTGGAGATCACATCCCCAGCACGAAGCCAGCGACAGTGATTGCTGTAAGTTAGTCACATTGACGTGCTAGATTCTTTCGTTACACCTGCCAGATGATGCCAACCGGAAGACGGGCGTTATGCCGCCAGTGAGAGGATGAAGGCAGTGTAGACAGATGTATTGTGACGGAAGCCGAGCGTCTGAATGTGAATCGAAAGGAAGCTCTTACATCCACCTGCTGCCAGATGCGTATGTTGCATAAAGCAGAAAAGCCACACTTTCGGATCTGCCACCCGTTTTCTGAGATCAGCGAAGGGGCTCGTGCCATGTTTCCGGCCGATTACGTGGCGTTGAATGTACGTAGGCCAGGAGCGGAATGCTAATGGTCGATGTCATGCAACGGTGTTATTTGGATGCACATAGCAACCTCATTCTAAGCTGGATACCGGGGGTCATACTTCTCCTGATGGCTCGACACTGCAAATGGGAGTCTTGCTTCCTTCATCTACTGTGCACCTCCGTCGCAAGATGGGATGATCATATCGTTCCTCTTCGTTAGAAGTTGAGGGCTTCGTCTTTCACCGATGCAATTGAGACAACTTCGATAGACTGCTTGGCTAAGATTGAACATGGCGAAGTGCAGACGTGCTCAGGTCAGCACGAGACTCGCAAGAGAGACAAGGAACGAGGTAAAGAAGCAAACAACCTGTGCTATGAATAAATGTCAGGGAAGGGGAAGTGCTGATCGTGTTCTTTGATCTTCGACCTACCTGCTGTCTGGACAATCTCCGAGGAGCGTCCTCTTCGATCAACAGGCGTTTCGTATCCTGCACCGAGAATGGGTCATGGTCGACCCGCGTTGACTTCGTCTGCAACATTGCCCGCAATGAATCGTTTTGCGCTGGGCGAGGGTTTGTCTGGTGGACCACCACAGCAGTCGCCGATCCTACGTGTTGTCGATATCGTAGATTGCCGAACACAGCCTGATTGAGGGTGGATGTGGGTGAGTAGCTCCCCCAGGCGCCTATGCATGCACTTTGCCCCTGCACCCTCTTCGGCACTGACTATTAAGATATCACTTTACAGCATCTGCATTGAACCATAGGTACAACGCAATCTTGGCCCCTTGCCCACGCATGGCCAACGTTCGAATTCTTGGTTGAACGTCAATGCACGGCTTTTAGCTCGACTTGCGGACGGGTATCGTATGGTATGTAGACGACGAATCGAAGAATGAAGCTTACATGAGCCCAGAACCATCCTCATTTCCTCCTCCTTAGCATTGGGTGATCACAGAACAAAGTTTTCCTCCATACAGAAAGCCCATGTAGGGTTCAGAGTACAATTTTGCTACCGAAATCACCTCTTCGCTGATGCTCGAAAACATGGGTGGCACTAATGGCCTTTATGCACGGAGCACATACAACGCTGGATGATGCTTTTTCACTGTCCACATGCCACAACATATAATTAATGAAAGTGTTTTATCAACTGATGTAAAGACCACAGACGGTAATGGAAGAAGACGACACGCTTGCGATGCAGAACAATCAGGATATGACAGAGGTAGAGACAAGTAGTGCATGCTGAGGCGAAGACAGAGGACGAGCTCTTCTTCGCTTACGCGATACCCGGGCAACGAACAGTATGGTACGTTTCGAACGCCCATGACGGAGGGGCAGTACCATAACCACTTTGGTAGTCGAAGTTGGAGCATTGAGGCGCCGGTGCGGTGGGTGCAGGTGTGATGGGAGTGTAATGGTTAGGCAAGTCATGGTTCCGAGGATCCCTGCCAAAGTACTCTTCCTCTGGCGTGATGGGTGGTGTGGGGTATCCATGTTGTATGGTCGAATGGAATCGGGGTTTTTGTGGGGTAGAGTATCCATATTGCTCAACATAGACAGGCTTTGCAGCCGGGATGTACTCGCGAGGGGGCGATGGCGGGGCTTGAGCTGCTGTAGCTGCGGCCGCCAGCGCTGCCTGTTCAGCCAAGAAGGTGCTGAGGACGCGAGATACTGCTGAGTATCGACCAGATGCATACTTACGCGACAGGATCTCTGAGGGCTGATTTAGCTTCTGAGACAGTTCAACCAGCGTTGTCTCACAGTATCGAGATGCATACTCGTTCGCTCGAGCTTGAGGTCGTCCGAGGATATGTCTTGAGAGGGCCAATGCAGCGAGAGCTAGTGTTGATGATTGCTTAGAGACAAAGTCACGGTGGAACAACGCCATCTCGAGGATGTAGAGAGCTAGATTCTCAGTCTCGGGGTCGGTAACACTGTCCTTGACAGCGAGCTTGACAAAGCTGTCGACGGTAGGATGACCTACAGTCCAGTCGAGTGTCGATAGCACATGCCATTCCATCTGCAGGAACATGTCATCATCATAGAGCGAGCAACACATTGACTTGAGCTCCTTGATAGTTGGCACTTTCTCCTTCTTGTCTCCGTACTTGGCCGCAATGAGCAAAGCCGCGCAGCCAACCAATTGGTAATGTCGCTTGTACACAACTCGTTTGGAACAGTATCGATCCAGGAGGTTGACAGTTAGGAAGAGAGTCTCTGGAAGGAGCTGGAAGGCCGAATGGGCCTCGACAAGGAAATCAAGCAAGTAAGGCCGCATGAACCACTGGATCTCAGTCTGTATGTCAATGGAATCAACATCTGGTAAGGTACCGGCCTGGGATAATGTCAGTCAAGTGAAAAAGAAGTGAGATGGGGGCAAAGCGAACATCCATGCACATCATATGATCTAGTATGTCCTGCTGATATTCGCTGGCATCCAAGCGGGACAACTCCCCAGCGAGCACCTGCTGTCTCTGGCGTGCAACATCACGAGCGTAGTCTTGAGGATTGAACCTTGGTCTTGATGTCTCGTAGTCAAAGACCTCTGTGATACCACTGTCATAACCACTGTCGTTGGAACCAAATGACGGGAATGCTCTAGAAGCCATCGTTAGACTTGGATTTGGTTTGTAATGAGTTCTTGTTCAACTTGTCTGGTACTATCGGATACGAGCACGAGACGAAATTGGTGCTGAGGTGAAGGACGAAAGAATGAAGGAGGTGAGGGAGTGATAGTCGCCGAGTTATGGTGATAAAAAGAGCGTATGGGTGAGCTGGATTAAAGAGAGACCGAATGTGGAATATAACCACGACACTGGAGGTGGCCAGGAACCAAGTATTAAGGCTGAGTCTATGCTCAAGCTGGAACGTGTAGAAGAGATCTCATTAGCCATTGGAATTCACCAAGAAGAGTTTAGACCTATGAGGAGGGGTCTCCCTTGGGTGAATGCTTACCTTGGAGCGGATTTCGATCAGAGAGCCCTTACCGCCGAAGCAGGAGAACCATCTAGCGTAGAGCTGGAATGAATCTGCAAATTGGCGTGGACGTGCTTCGGGCTTGAAGGTCGAGTGAACGCCTCCAATAACCTCCGGAGCTCAAAGCTGGGGACAGGCCGGGTAAGACGAGGGTGGAGGAATGTAAGATCAAGCCACGTCCAGGCGCGAGCACGAGCCCTAAGCAAGGACGTTAGATTAGCATGATTTTGAAATGAGAATCAAAGTGAACAACGATAGTGATGACTAACCTGTAAGTCTGACGACACTTCTTTCTTTGATTGTGAACAACTACAGAAGGTGGAAATGTATTTCCTATGATGAGAATCAGATTAGCTTACTGTTGCACAGAAACGTCGAACATAAGATGAACGTATGTGAGTGTCATCAATGCGGTCCAAGGAGAGCAGGTTGTCGAGAGCACTGGTCGTTCTGATGTTCATGCTCGAACTGCCATTCTTCGACGATCGGCTCCCTGTGCAGGAAATTGATCTCAAAATTGCACTGCAAGAACTCATCCCTTCACTGGTACAGCACATGGTGGTCATGTATCCTTTTACACGGCTTGCCAGCAGCAGATGCCTCAAGGTATATCCTTGCATCGTGCTGATGTGTCCAACAATATGTTCAGTTGCAGGAAGGAGAACGAGGGCGGCGGCATGATACCACAACGTGGTTTGGAGGCCAATGAGTCTTCCGGAAGCATGAGCTTCGTCCAAAACATCGCCCATTTTAATCGTCGGCTGTCTGATGACCTTGTCGATTGGAGGGCTTCTTGCCAGGCAAGGTGGTTCGGTCCGCACGGGGGTAGGATGGTGTGAATGTGACAAAAAGCTCTGTGGAAGAAGGATTCCCTACCAATACTATGTCCAAATGCAACGCAACAGAAGTTGTATATCAGAACAATTGAACAGATCAAGGCTCTGTCGAAGATGCGTTGATGCTCCAGGCCGATTGAGAGGCTGGATTTGGTTCGAGAATGTCGAAAGAGATACGAAAACGCTCAAAGTTGAGGACAAGGGAACAAGCAGGTATTATGAGTGGTCATGAGGAGGTCGGGACCACAATTGGGTTACTCGATTCTTATAACGATGCCGATGGAGAATTGAGCTGAGGTCTATGGAACGTAGGGGGGAAAGTTCCAATACCGGAGACTCGAGACTCGGATCGTTTTGGCCTTCCTCTTTAGGACGAAGAGTGAGGGCCGGAGAGGAGAGAGGGGGGTATGAGGAGAGAAGAGTATTGAGGAGAGGGTGAAACGAATGTTCCCCTTGAGCTGGTCGAGGGAGAAGAGACGGAGAGGTGGAGGAGTAAAGTTCTTGATTTGGGAGAGCACACAGCTGCGGGAACGATTGGATGACGCCAGCCACTTTTGGACTGGGCCCGGTGGCCTCTAATGTGCCTAAGAGGTTAGCTTCTCAGGCGCCGCCCCCAGGACTCAGTACTGGTAAGGGGGAACTGGTTTAGTTAAATAGGCTCTAGGGGAGCTCGCTTCTCCTCGAATCGCTGTTCGGCTTCAGGCCTGGGGTCAATGGGCGGCCTCTATCTGCCGTACCAGTGCAAGCAAGAGTCCGCATGAAATTGGGTGTTACGCATTACGGCCGCCTTACCAATACACAGGATTTGCACCCATCTGGTAAGACGCCCTGCAGTTTACTGTTCATCCACTTAACCACCAACTTCTCGACGCGATCAACGAAAGGTCTCCTCTCACGCGTACCACAATTTCCACCAAGCCGCTGGTCACTGCCGCACTGCCGGCAATAACGCATGTCATATCAGCTGCGGTGCAGAGGCCACCATACGTCGCTGTCCGTTTACATTTTCTGAGACAACAATGCCTGCCTAAGAAACGTCGCTGGAAGCTTTCATCCGCCGTTGACGCTCATCATTTGCATTGTTTCGAAGTGGCTGATTGCTTTAGTCTGCTCGCGTAGATGCTGAATCTAAACCATCTGTCCGTTGATGAATGATCAGCAAAGTGCCGAATGTGACCGCATGGACACGCTGCAACTAGTGGTGACCCAGCGATCGGTGACTATCGCGAAACTCCCTGTCGAAGCCACAGCAGAGGTTTGTTTCTTGCTTGATCCCGGTCAGCTGTGCCTCTTTCCTACTCTGGCCCCGCCATTCGCTTGCCCTGCCCGGCTATTCCCTGATTTCACCAGAAGTCCGACTCCAGGCTTGCATCTTGCATGCAGTGATGGTCTGAGGGGATCTTCGTCCATGATATGCTTATCCATATTGGTCTTTTTCGGGTCCAATTACGTTCACCAGTACAGCGAGGCGCAGATGCTCAGGCATCTTGGCGTTCGGATTCGGGACTTGATATTACCTCCAATGCCACAGGTCCTTCCCTTTTGCTTTCTAGGCAAAGTTACTCTGCTTGCCACTACCCAGTAATTTCTCAGCAGCAAGCAGTCAGTGTTGTAATTTGGCTCTTATGGACCAGGGTCCTATTGACCCAAGGCTGGTTACATCTCTGCAAAGTATACATGCGGCTCTCCCATAACAGATCGTCGAATCAAACACAACTGTGACGCATGTGTGATGCCGATGAAGTATCAATTCAAGTACAGCAAAATGTCCACGATGAGTAAAGGAGCTTTGTCCACATTGTTCTGTGAGACTGCATCTTCTGGTCTGGTCGGTGCAGCTGGGAAATGCGGTATCACGTACATAGTGGAGATGGCTTGGTCCGTATAAAAATGGAGCTGAAATGGACCATGGTGTAACCCGATACATCGCGACAACCCGAACCTCGTCATCGTCAGTTTTCCGTAGCGTGACTCGTCTCCTTACGCGCTGGCCTCAAATTAATCGTCGAATGTCAAGCTTTGCTCGAAGAGATTCGTTGTGCAAACATTCGTTGTGCAAACACACGTTGACTGTCTCTCGGTCCGAAGATTACGGGCTCCTGATCCAACCGTGGTTCAGGAGAGCAAGATTGCCAGCAAGACATGGCTGAGGGCGCTGTAAGTTACGGGGTGTATTATGGTTTCGCACAAACAAATTGCGAATTCTATCTGCGATGTCGTCAAGTTTGAGACTAGCTCGAAGCGCCCAAACTCTGATTTCGACACGCCAAGAAGCAAGATTGCCTTTCTCCAGCCCCTCTCGTTTCAACTTCACGCGTTCTCTCTCTTCATTCGACACTCATGGCTGCACTTAGGGAGACGCTTCTGCATCGTCTTGAACACTCACCACGCTTTGCCAACTATGGCCCTGCGAAGATCTTTACATCAGGTTCGCTCCAGGAGAGCATGGCAGCCTGTAGAAAGAGGGATGGCGAGACC
>JAABUK010002721.1_pt1 | contig 31301 bp, 21 predicted proteins | sample 5559141 | NCBI WGS metagenome assembly JAABUK01 (sample SAMN10711869, study PRJNA513367) | rock metagenome | isolation source: Antarctica rocks | place: Antarctica: Victoria Land, Pudding Butte nord | collected 2016-01-03
TGCTGGCTAATACAAACATGAAGGTGAAAATGAACCGAATGCGCCTGCGGATCGCTGAACGTCTCAAACAGTCTCAAAATACTGCAGCCTCACTAACGACCTTTAACGAAGTGGACATGTCCTCGTTGATGGAGTTCCGGAAGCTATACAAGGATGATGTGCTCAAGAAGACCGGGATAAAGCTTGGCTTTATGAGCGCTTTCTCGCGTGCATGTGTACTTGCAATGAAGGAAATTCCTGCAGTCAACGCATCGATCGAGGGTCCAAATGGCGGTGACACAATTGTTTACCGGGATTATGTCGACATCAGCGTAGCTGTGGCTACACCCAAGGGTCTCGTTACACCGGTCGTCCGCAACACAGAGGGTATGGATTTGGTTCAGATTGAGCAATCTATCGCAGACCTAGGGAAGAAGGTGGATCTGGTCGATCTCTATCATTAGTCGAGTTTCTAACATATCGTAATAGGCTCGAGATAACAAATTAACAATCGAGGACATGGCTGGAGGAACCTTCACTATTAGCAACGTAAGTCTCCGGATGGCTAGAGTATTCATTGTTTGGTTAACAATGAACAGGGCGGTGTTTTTGGGTCATTGATGGGAACCCCAATTATCAATCTACCACAGACTGGTAAATTTTCCACGCTGTACTACTCCAGTCAAAGAATAACAACGTCCGTAGCTGTGCTAGGTCTACATGCTATCAAGGAGAAGCCAGTGGCTGTTAATGGCAAGGTCGAAATTCGGCCAGTATGCACTGTCTCCCCGTTGTCGAAATATTCTACTAAATAGTCACCAGATGATGTATCTTGCACTCACTTACGATCATCGACTTCTTGATGGTAGAGAAGCAGTGATCTTCCTTGTCAAGGCAGAATTGCTCCGGGCCAAAATCTTGATATAGATGCTAACTGCTTGCAGGTGAAAGAGTTCATTGAGGATCCAAGACGAATGCTGTTAGGATGAGAAGCCACAGTGGTGGTGCAAGGCATCGACGTGCCGTGTAGACTTTGGTGACGTTGTAATGTACATAACAAATTACTTTAGCTGTATAAGGGCAAAAAGCTCCTTTCTTGTTTGATTACTTGTTGCATACGTCGATGTAAGATTAATTTAGGAAATTACTACTCATACATCTTCCTGAGGGACCTAACGTCTTCCATTACGTATTACTCAGTCACACACTTCTTGTTAGGCCGGCAACGAGATATATCTGTACGAGGTGCTGGCTACGAACCTTCTGCAAGCTATGCTTGTCAGAAGAACTGAACAATCTCATCGACAGAGCAGTAACAGCACTTTACCCACGCGTTGAGCCCATACCCAGTCGAAATGTCCACGTGGCTAGATGACCATGTGGTCAAACAGCAAACGGAAGCTCACGTCGAAGTGACCAGCTTCCACATACATAGACCAAAGCCCACCTAGCCCGTCCAGCTTGGTGGCCATGCAGCGAAGTCGGAAGCCCACGTCGAAGTGGCCAGCTTCCACATACATAGACCAAAGCCCACCTAGCCCGCTCAGCTTGGTGGCCATACAGCCAATTCGAAAGCTCACGTCGAAGTGGCCAGCTTTCACAATTTCGAGTTGTCTATGTGACCACTTGGTCATATAGACAGTTCACGCGCTCGTATGCGCATTTTATCGGTGTGACTGCACAACGGAAAGATATAAAGCATCGATTTTGGCTAAAAGTCATGTAATTTACATTCTTTAGCATACACAGAGCGCTACAATGCTACTATTTAGATAGATAGCATCGTGTTTCATAGTCTTAGGCTGCATAAGCACGTAAAACTTGAATAAATAAATAAATAAAAATTCAGCGTACCTGATGCGAATCTGGTGTCCCTGTGAAGAAAGAGTTCTGGCCATCCAAGTTCAGCCACTTCTTAAAACCACTTTGAGGATTCCCCGTTATCATAGGCCCCTAGAGACTGCATGAGACATGGTCTTCATATCGGACAAGTTGGGACATGAAATCGTAAACTTCAGTCTTAACGAAAAAGAAATGTTCAAAAGATAATGGCTGAGGCGACATCGGTAACGCAGCGAAAGTAAGCAGATGAATTAGCCTATTTTGGCAAGCCGAGAGCTCTAGCTGCATGTTTCCTCAGATCCCAATGAGGCTGAGCTTCAATGATTAAGACTTAACTATGTAAGGCTTTACCATGTTCTGCACTGATTCTGCGAATAGATATTTACAAATGCCTACGAGTCGAAGACTAGCTGACCGAAAACCCGGAATCTCGCTGCGATGTTATCGTGAGAGATGATACCCTGACTATGGAAGCGGTCGCCGCTGCAGCAAGCATCGCGGGCATCATCACTCTGGTTTTCCAAAGCATTGACGGGCTTTTCAAATTCAAAGAATTATTCTCCGACACATCAGCAGCTTCCAAGACGGTCAGTCGTCTCTTAAACGACATCAACTCGCTCATACAAGTGCTAGAAAATGTAAAAGATGTTTTGGAGCAATTTCACATGCAGAAGAAAGACAAAAACTTTGCCTCGTTAGATGTTAAACTTATGGACTGCTCAAAGGACGTACAATTCTGGCTAGCCACCGCGAGAATTTTACGCCCATCATCCGAGCAGGGAGGCAGGGCTTGGCTGAAGAAGTTTCGGCTTGCCGCGAACAAAGACGCCCTTAGTCTGGCGTCTGGCAGTCCTTGGCAGGTATTGGGCTTGTATTTCTCAATTACGGTCCTCCGAGACTGATTTTCTATGTAGAACAATCGATCTCGACACGTCTGAGCAGGTACATCAGATTGGTAGCCAAGTAAATCAAGCTGTTTCGACGTCTGCATCAAACCAAGATGCCCAGGAGCTCATACTCCGACGAATCGAGGATTATTCAAGGGCAAGTCTACATAGCTCCACCCAGAGCATTAGAAGTATGGATACTATTAGAAACGAGCTAGCACGGCTTGAATCAATGATAACAAGCTCGAAAGCCGGCGGGGCGCCAAATACTGAAAAGCATCAAAGTTCTGTAACTCTTAAATACGCAAACGAAAGATCTGCGCAAGTCCGTCTGCCCTCGCAGGAAGCGTCCTCAAGTAGCTCTAAAGGTCCCCTTGACGTCTACGACCTCCCGTCACCACATAGCGATACCGTACCAGTCAGCTACGGTGAGAGCGGAGGTCATCGACATCCCAAGGCAAATATATACCCCATCGTCGGAGCTAACAGTATCGAGAACTGGTCTGCAACAAGCTCAAAGCAATCCAGATACGAGAGCAGGTTCTTATACGCATCGGTATCCGACTTACCGGCCGGACCTACACCAAAACGACCCCCAGAAACCAAGCGAGTAGCTATCGACTACAGCGCCACGCACAACCTCCTTCAGCGGTCAATGGCAGACATCTATCCCTCAGTCGTGGCCCACTTCATCTCCATTCACCATCTGTTAACGCTCTGCGAAAGCCATTTGATATTACTTCAAGAGCACCCAAGTGTACATCCCGACCTCGCGTCCAGCACAAAACGGCAAGGGGAATCCAGCAAACTATCTTTCCCAATCCGTCTACGCCTACAGAATCAAGTCGCCCAGCTGCATCACGCAATCCAAGCCTCAAGGCAGCAATGTATGCAGGCCGGATATTCCCTTTGGGAAATCGACAGGGTGATTCTTTCCACCGGCAGTGGTCGTGGAGGGGCCTTCTCACCGCGTCATCTCCCAACCGGAAGCGACGGCGAAGACTGGAAGGACGCATTTGAGCGCCCGGACTCCGCGGCGATTGCACATGGAGCATCCGAATGAGAAAGTAGTGTCCAGGGGTCGGTGAGGAAAATGCGTGGCCGCCGAATGTTCAGATTTTAGCGAGAAATTCGGGGTTTCGGCGGCCACAAATCCCCCTCGGTCCTCCTTCCATGGGACCCCACGACGAACGAGCCAGAGCCAACACTCAAGGCTATCCTCAACGTGTACGCTAGGATTCTGAAGGCCGAAGTCCGTGAAAATGGCTTTCTTCAACGCTGCTTGACAAAAGCCGGCTTCACACGGGTTCGAGATCAAAATTCTGTTTCAACCTCTCTAATCTAGCATCGATATATATGCCGCAAATCGACTCATCTCCGGAAGCATCTGGTCCGCTTCACTCAATGTCCCCAACCCCTTTTGACAATTTGGGAGGTTAAGAGATTGAAACTTTCGAGCAAAGCCTTTCTTGTTTTATTCGCAGATGAGACTACTATCAGCTAAGCGGTGCACATACCTCAGGCATCATTCATTCCCCTCCTTTCTCTACTAATTCTAACCACTACCTCCTCGTCGTGTCTATCTATAATTCTTTCGTTTCTCTCCAACTAAATCCTGCATTTGAGCTTTGAAGCATGTTTCTCGCTTGGCCGATGTACAATTTCTCATGGGCCCACAGATTTTACCTAGCGGTGCGAGAAAGCGCAGAAAGCTTTGCACCGGGATCCTGAAGTAGATGTTAATTGGGGAATAGGCTGGAGGTTTTGATGCGAGAAGTAGGGAAATGTAGCTATGGTTTATTTGGCTGCGTGGTAATTGGTTAAAAGGTAGTGATGTTGGTTGTGAGTCGTGAACAACCTGAGCGATCTCGAGACTCTTGAGATAAATGTTGGAAGTAGGGAACAGTACTTGCCACGCGGGAAGCAAAAAAAGCCCTACTCACAAACTTTCCCCGCATCCAACCACCAAATTTACTATTGAATTAAAAGAGATATATTATATTACAATAGCCTGTTCATTCTACCCTCTTCTGCTTTTAATCGCTCTGGCATAGTAGAGATCTTCTCATTTATGTACTTCTGTGAGACATGAAACCATCCTTCGTAATCGACTTCTTCGTAGTATGATCATTTCAATGCGAATATTTTCGTAGCTTCTGATTTTATACCTGTCACATGTGCTTTATAGAAGATAAATCAGATAAAGATGCACATTTGAAGTAATGCTTCAAGTAAATCTTCAGAGTGACTTTTTCGTTGATATTTTCAAGCATGTTGTAGAAATAAATATTCAACTTGAAATTATGATCTACTGCAGCTCAGCAATGCTGTCTCTTTAAATTCTTGTTCTTGAATGAATTTATCTTCTCTATGCAGTTTACATTGACAAATTTCATTGAATGTTTAATCACGTAATTAAACAATAAATTAAATGATTTATTATTTTGATCAATCTTTCATCTTATAAGATTACTTTGACGTGATTAGCTGCAAGTGCATGTTTAATAGCTTAAATGACACTGCTAACACTGCTGACATTATTTATCACATTGACATTATTTATCATATTGACATCGTTTATCATAATTTAGTTGTTTAGATCAGCGATGAAACTCATCTGTATACAATGCTGACTACAAATCTACTGTTTAACTACAGTAAAGTTTAAAGATTATTAAAAGTTTGAATGACATCAAGATGCTGCGTGATGATGAAGCGCTGTGCATTGATCACATGCAGAGTTTTCACGATTGTGCAGACTTCAATAATCTCAATGTGCATGTTACAAGCAATTTGCATGCAGATGAGAAAGTCAAATAGAATGCAGAACTATGAAAGAAATCACTTATGAAAATCATTCAATTCAGTATCTTGTCATCATGATGACAAGAACTGAGACAGAACATTCTTGTGTTTGATCTGTTAAGAATGATTAGTAAAAAGAACTTGAATCATGAACATTCTTTAAATTTACATGCTAACTATGTATAAATCTTGTTAAGACTGCGTGTTTGTTACTACAACATGAACAACTCATGAGACTCGTTAAGTTTGACACAAGCAAACTCAAGAATCTCATTAATATCGTTTAACAGATGTTCAGATACAGACATTTTAGATGTAAGTAATATGCTGATGAGAAGACTTTGTTAAAAGAAGAGAGACACAAGCGAATTAATAGAGAATGATTGAACTACGCTGTCTGATTAGAAGTGTAGCATATGAACATCTTTGCAAAACATGATCAATCTGCATGAGAAAAATCTCTACAAATAATATGAAACAAATGAGTTGCACATCTTACAAGCAAAGCAAGCATCTGCAAGATGTGATATACAATGACAACAACTGTTGATCTTGAAAATCTCATCTTTTCACTGAGTTTTGACTCTTGAATGTCTTGATGATAAAATCAATCTCTAGTCAAAGACATCATCTGTATAGCTTGAAAGAATAATAGCACATGTCAATGTGATTAAAGAAGAAATCGACTGCAATACACATGCATATTGCAGATGAAATGTCTGCAACTCATGCTTAAAAAGTAAATTGTCAAAATTTGAGCAGTGAGAAATCTCGTTTATCTTGAACTGTGAATCTGCTGCAAGAAACTACTTCTTGCTAAGAAGAAAATCAGCATAGAGATTGTGTCTTATGTATGTTGCATGCAACATATGCAACATATTTTTGATAAACTTAATTGAAAAATGCAAAGCTTTAAAAATCAAAATTGAAGTGCTTGACTTTGTAAATGACATCAATATTCTGATTTATGACAAAATTACAAAATCAATCTGCAAATCATTGAGTCAGATACACAATGTCTGTGCAAAGTAAGTTTAAACTCATGATGTTATGTTCACTTCAGAGAAATATGAACTTACACACTTCACTTGTAAGTCAAAAAGATTCGACATGATAATCAGTTTATGCATAGAAAACTCGATAATAAAGTTGAAATTGAATGTACAAGTTCTTGAAGTGCAACTAAACATGAAACTACAATGAGATTTGCATCTTCATCAAATAGAAGCAGATCACATCATCAAGATGCTGATGCTTAGTCGACTTGAAATCTTCATTTGAGAGATTACATTCGCAAAAGCAAGACAGATATACTCAGCAATGATAAGATTAAGAATAACGTTTGAAGCATCAATATGACATCAACGTGATAAAGAAGAAGAATTGTTGAGTATGAAATGTAAACTAGAAACTCTTCAGAATCAAGCATTGTGTCATATGATCAACGTTTTCAGAAAAGTGAACATCAAAACGCTGAAAGTTGAAACATATACATTCTCACTACATATTCATCTGAACAAGTTACAGAATCAAGTCATACTATGCAGTTGAATCAATGACAGAACACAGAAGACTTGATGAGCATGCAAAATCATACATGCTCATTTGATAGAAATTAATAAATTTATTTCTCACTTCTTGATCTTCAAAAAAATTACGTTTCTGAATGTTTCAATTCATGAAAAGACAAAGATACAGTTTAGATGCAAATGACTTAATTTCTTAATGATGACTCAAATGAGTAAACGTGCAATTGCACAGTTTCACAAAAGTCAATGAAATCTTCAATGAGAAAACTACAAAAAATGCATTGCAGACATTAATGCATCTTTCGCTCAAAGATCTCATCTATTCAAGAAGTCAGTAAAGATGCATGATGATCTTCAAAAGATTGAAAGCATTCTTGCAACTTACATCAGAATTGAATGCATAGAACTGAAGATTTATTTGCACTCAAGAAATGTGTCAAGCGCGAATAACTCTTGATGCAACTGCGAATAAAGTCATCAAACAGTTCAAGCATATTCTGATGCATTGTTCAAATTGAATGCATCTTCGATTGAATATGCTACAAGACGTTGACTTCACGAACTATTGAGTCATCATCTCAATCACGAAGAGTTTCAAGGCAACAGCGAGAATGATGATGAAAATGAAGCTGCTGAAGCAGTTTAAAATGACAAGAACACTCATTCTTTAACATGCAATCATTGCGAACAAATTTGATACATAGTCTCAGTTTTATTGTCTTGACTGCGTATAACAGTTGTATAAACAGCGAGCGATTTTCTATCTCAGAGAGTTTTGTTCACTTGATACACATAGCATAAAGTTTCTCATGAGTCAATTTAATTGATGTCACAAGAATGTATGAATTAAAAAAAAATTTGATTGTTTAAGTAATAAATTTAATTTTGCTCATCTTGATTTTACAATTTATCTTCATAATAATAATAATAAATTCATACATTCTTGTAACATTGATTAAATCAACTTATAAGAGATATTTATGCTATGTATATCAAGTGAACAAAACTTTTTGAGATAGAAAATCGCTCACTATTTATAAAACTGCTTCACGTAGTTGAAATGATAAGATTAAGACTATGTATCAAATTTGTTCATAATGATTGCATGTTAAAGAATAAATGTTCTTGTTACTTTAAACTGCTTCAGCAGTTTTATTTTCATCATCATTCTTGCTGTTACTTTGAGATCTTTCATGATCAAAATGATTATTCAATAGTTTATAACATTAATGTTTTAAAGCATTCTTGATTAAAGATGTATTCAGTTTTGTTATGATTCTCAATCTATTCTTCTATTCTTGACTTTATTCTTAACTTTATTCTCGATTTATTCTTTTATTCTCAATCTCAATTATCTTTAATTGAGTTTAGTGAGCATTCAAGTTAAAAATGATGTCATTAAGTTTCTGCATCATTTGTGTAAGATGTCAATTCTTTCAAGTTTAGCACAGAGATCAGAAACACATATAAGCTGTAAGTTCTTCTCTGTAGATACTTTTCTTTCTTAGCATTTATCTATTAGTTAAATGACATTCATATGACTCACTTTATGTCGACTTCTAACATTAGATAAATGCTAATCAACTACTCTGCTATTGACGTGTAAATGATACGAAATAATCTACTTCGTTCATTCAGAAATTCGCAAGAAATTCTTTGAATTTATATCACTTTTTATTCATAAGAAATTCTTTGATTTAATTTAATTTGAATTCATACATTTTTGTAATATCAGTTTAAGTTCAACTCATGAGAAAAACTATGTTATATATATCAAATAAACAAAACTCTCTGAGAAAGAAAATTGCTTGTCAACTACATGATGATTTCACGTTGTTGAAACAATAAAATTGACACTATATTATCAGTAATGAATTTATAACTTCTATTCAACATGTGATGCTTAAGTAAACTCTTGATTAAAGTGTCTATACTGTTTAATTATGACACATCATCTTTGTTCTGCTCTTCATTGATGATATTCTATACAATGATGCTTCAATCTTCAATCTTTGATCGCGAAGTTAATTTCATTGCACTCATAATGCTCATGATTGTAGTGTTGAAAACTGCGTTCTCTTGCTCAATGATTATCATTCATTGAGCAGAGAAATATGTGATGAAATAAAAATGTGCATGATGAGAAGATAAAATATGATTGTATTAAGTAATTCTTTTCTTCTCTTGATTTAACTTATGTCATGTAAACATTGAATAAATTGTTAGTATAAATATGCAATCACAATCATTTGATGTTTGACTTTAATTAATGAAAGAGAATGTGTTTTGATTATTCTCTTGAACTCTCAATTTTTCATGTAAATAGATGAATGACTTGACATCAAGTAAAAAAGATGAACTCAAGCTCTTTCAGTATATCAGCGTGATCAACGAATCACTACTTCTTTAAACACTGTAATCACGACTCTTAATACTTAAGATGACTATTTTATTTAATATTTTTTCATTAATTACTTAATGACACTGTTGATATGATGAAGATGTTTTAATATCAATGCAGTCAACAAGTTGCAAATCTCTCAATCACTTATAATCACAACTCTCAGACTCTTCATCTGAATTATTTAATCACTAGCAGTATTTTTTTATTTCTTACTGATATTGATCTGTCATTAATCTTCTTCATAAATTGTTTGTGACTGTTAGAAAAGAATTGTCACATGAATGAAAACTCTGCATAACAACTTTTCTGATCACATAATATTTTAACATCATTCAAACTGCATTGAATTGAAATCTCTTGACTCTTCTGACTTCTATTTAAACGCAGAATAGAATTAAAAGATTCATAGTCAACATTATGTACAGATGAATCTCATTGTCAGTCAAGAAATTCTTTGAATATTATATTTATTTGTTTATTAGAAAATTCACAAAAGTTTCTTTAAATTACATTTATTAAATTTATCACAATCTATCTATTTTTATTTTCAATTTCTCATCATGATATATAACTTTGAATCAGTTGAATCTTGAACAGCTCATTTGCTTAGAAGCACTGTAATAGACTGATTGTGTCAAGTTGAGTACTCAAGTTCAAGTTGAATACTTGATTTGAAAAGTGTTGAGTTAAATTGAAATTTTTTTGAAAAAGTGTTGAGTTGAATTAAGAAGTTGAATTCAAGAACTTAAGTTAAGTTGAGAAGCTTGATTCAACAATTCAATTTGAAAATTCAACTTGATTTGACAAGATATTAGATAAATGTAAATAGTTTGATTGAACAGTTTACATGATTTCTCTTCATGACTTTCTACCATGTTTTTTCGTCATGACTCTCTATCAAAGTCAAATGATCTTCATGTTTTCTCATCATGACTCTTTATCAAATGATCTTCATGTTTCTTTTTATGTTTCTCTTCATGTTTTTCTTTATGTTTCTCGTCATGATTTTCTATCAAACGATCTTCATGTTTGTAATGATTGTTTCTTTAACAACACAAGATATATACAGAGATCAAACAGTAATCACTATTACTAGACTTGAGGTTTGAAGATAGCTGAGACAATAATGTGTATTGACTGCTTACATGAGTTGAGCACGAAGCTTCTATCTAAGGAAACGATCATCGTTATATAAACATAGAAGATTCGTGCGATCATCTGAGTCGCTGAGTGATCTCGTCGACTCAGACTCTGAATCATGAGAGTTGCTTCATGATCTCAATGATCTCATATAATGAATCATTAGCATGTGATCATGACCTTGCTAACTCAGAATTCATCATGCTGTAAACTACGTCTTATCTCGTCGTAGTTTTTATCTCAACTCGAGTCGTGTTTTAACAATGTTTTTCTTCATGTTTTTCTTCATGTTTTTCTTCATGTTTCTCTTTATGTTTCTCGTCATGATTCTCTATTAAATGATCTTCATGTTTCTCTTCATGTTTCTCTTTATGTTTCTTATCATGTTTCTCTTCATGACTTTCTATCAAAAAGATAATGCAAAAAGATAATGCAAAAGCAAAAAATCGGAAAAATTTCTATATTTAGCTCTCTTGACATCAAGCTCAAGTTCTTGATAAGTTGAGTTGAATTGACTCAATTTTCAGTCAAATCAAGTTGCGTTAAGTTGAAAATATGAGCAATTTGACTCAATATTGATTCGAGTTCAAAATGTTAACTTAAAACTCAACTCAACAATCAGTCTACACTGTAAATAAATGAATTTTTCTTCTTTCTTTTGATGTCTCAAATAAATCTCAGAATGTCATTACTTCATAAAATATCGAGATTGAAGAACAACTACGTCAATGAACTTTTGATCAGTTGAATGAGATCATTAAGATGTTAAATGAGCTTAAATCTCAACAAAACATGACTTTGAAATGCAATAAACATTAAATCATTTTACAAGTTGAACATACTCAGAGATTAAAACAGTTAAAGATCAATTGCATGACAATGAACACTTTAAAAGAGATTAACACTCAATTACAAAAAATAATGTTGAAACTCAAAGAGAAACAATGTTCAACTGATCAATCTCAATCTCAACAGTCTATTGAGTCTCAATCTACTATGAATCATTTATCTCAACAAGATATCAAGTTGCATACTTCTATTAAGAATCATACTTGACGAGAGACATTTATTAAGTTCATCTCATTCAAAAATAAACATCATTGATTCTACAAATTTTTGAACTCATTTAAATTCATTGATGAAGATGAATCAACTTGAAAAGACTGAAGAAACAAGATGAATGATAAGCTGATTATCAATGTCAATCAATTTAATGATGAGACTATTTATATTGTTTACATGATGTTTAAACTAGAAGATGATGTTGCAAAGTACATCTTTGCTTGATGTTATTTTGATTCTTCAAATTTATTCACTTTAATTTACAAATTATTTAATCATTTGAAAGAAATATATGATGAACTGAATAAGAATCAAAAGTCTTGACGTGAATACAATGCTTTGAGACAAGCAGACAAGTCTTTCAATGTCTTTTACTTTAACTTTATGAAGTTATTCAACTATCTCAATTATGATGATTGCACTTTGATGAACAATCTTCAGAATAAAATCAACAATTGCTTGCAAAATGCTTTATCAATCTATTCAAAGAATTTTACTTTGCTTTCTCATTTAAAGAAATTTCTTCAAGATGTGAATAATAAACAGTGTGTTAAGATCATGTCTAGAAACTAATCAGAGTGCATGCATGACTAGAATGTTTGATTTATAAAGATAGTTATAACTAAGACTTTAAAAATACAGAAGAAAGAAGATACAAAAGACAAGAAGAACATGCTTTATATAATAGTTACTTAGATCAACGCTAGTCTCAAAGAAGACGTGTTGAAACATAAGAAAGATGTTGATTTGAAAGATGTTTGCAACATAAAGAAATGTGTTTGTCATAAAAATCTATTGATCATTCATAATACAAAGAAGTATGTTTATCTAGAAGATAATAAAAGCTGATTAGAAGATGTTAGAAAAGAAAAAAGATGCTGAGTCATATCTGAGTCAAATCTGAATCAAATCTAGATCAGATCTCAACTAAATCATTGACTAATTTTAATCAATATGCAGTGAACTCACTAACGTTCACTGTGAATTGATTAAAGTTAAAGCTTTGATCTTATTTAATTCTGACACATTCGTAATATTACTTCTTTCTTTGAAAATTCATGTTTGCATGAATAGAATAAATGAAACACAAACTTTCATTGTTTTTCAATTTAGTGTGACTTGTTTGAATAAAGTTTATGAAATTCAACTAGAACTTCTTTTGAGCTTTTGAATTCTTCTTTATCGACATAGTATTATTTGTTATCTCAATTTAATTCTGTTCATTTTATCTTGTATTGTATTTGATCTCAATAATGTTTAAAGTTCAAAATGTCATTTATCTTTTAATAATCATCATCTTTGATTGTCAATGATTTAGAAGATTTCAAATGCTGTTCTGATAATGAGTCTTGAGAATAAGAATGTAATAGCTTTGAGCTGAACATTGAATGCAGCTGCTTCATGCTTATTGATAAATGAAGATGATAGAAGATCTCAACTTTGACAGTAATTTAATAAAGTTTTAACTGTTTATCTTTCAAATCTTTACATGATTTAATTATCTTTATGTTTCTAAAGAATAATCAAACTCAGTCATTTACTTCATAAATGATGTTTCATCTATGTTTATTGATTTAAGCTTCGATAATCTGCTTCGTCTTTTTCAATTGCTGATGATCAAAGATAAGAAACTCTTTCATTTAAATGATAATATCATCTGCTTTTTTAACTTCAAGACGTTCACAAGTTGTTTTATAATCAGTTGTATCTGAATTGAAACTCATTCAAGAATGAAAATTCTTATTGAAGTAGAATGAAGTCATTGAGATAATTGAGAAAATATTGAAATTCTCGTTGAATTTCATCATGAGAAGTCATTTCACTCAGTCGTTCTGCATGTAGTTACAGTAAATTCTTAATTCACATTCAACATCTTAATTAACTTATTTCAATTGATCATTAATCTCAGAATGATAGATTGTTAATAAACTAGTTGTGATTCTTAGTCACTTATAAAAACTTTGTCACATTGTTGATATGAATTGAAAGTCTTTGTTCAAAACAATAAAACTAAATAAATCATGAAGTCAATAAACATTTCATAGCATGATTCAAATCATTTCTTCAACTAAGATGTCTTCGTCTTCTCAATGATAGAAAACATAATGATGTTTCTTGATGAAATGACATATGATTGTGCAAATGATGTTATAATCTTCTGATAGAAATAACTCAGTGATGAAGTTTATAATTATATCTTTTCAGCGTTTCTGTGAAATCAAAAGAGAATGAAGAAGTTCATTAATATTATTTCTAAATGTCTTGCTTTGTTAATAAACATAATAGTTTCAAATGTAACATTTAATCGTTGCTTAATGATCTGATCAATAGTAGAAATGTTGAACTAAATTGATAGTTCTTTGATTGTCAGAGTGAGAGATGAAAGACTGATCATGAATTTTCTTTAGTAATTTCATATGCATATTTTCAGAAACTTACAATAGATTTTTTCTGAACAAAACGTCGTTAATGATCTTGCAGTGCTTCAATTCAGTGCTATGTAGCTTAAGCTTGTTTTCGCTTATAGCTTGTTTATATTCATTGCAAAACTCATTTGTCTTGTTGACATTTTTTAATTGCTGATAAAAATCAACTTCAGATTCAATAACTAAAACATTTACTTTATCAAGTGTTAAAATGATCTGATAGCGATCTTTAGTACGCTGAGTTGATTCAAAAATGTTGATAAAAAACATTTTAATTAAAGCATCAACTTTAATGTTCATTTTGTCTGATTAAAAAATAATCTGAAAGTTAAACTTGAATAGAATGTTTAAATAATTGACTTGATGTCGAGTTAACTGTTTGTTTTTCATGAAAATTTTCAAAGTCTGATGATTAATGAACATCTGAATGAGCAATTTGATGCATTCAAGCTTAAGTCTTCAATGTTTGAAACATTGAATAATGATTAGCAGTTTCTTATTATAGATGTGATAATTGCATTCAGTGAAAATCATGCTTTTGCTGTAGAAAGCTATCAAGTGAAAAACATTCTCATCATCATACTGAGATAGTATTTCATCTTTGACGTAGTCAGATGCATCAATTTTCAGAATAGTCTATCATTTTGAATCAAAGTGTTGTAGAACTGAGATTGAGTTGATCTGTTTCTTTAGATTGTCAAAAGCTTAAACACAAACTTTGTTTCAAACAAAAGACGTGTTCTTTCTAGTCAGCTGAGTGAATGATTTGACTAGCTTCAAGAAGTTCTTAATGAAACAACGATAGAAGTTAACAAATCTTATGAAGCTTTGAACTTCTTTTAAATTGATCAACGTAATTCAGTTGACTATGACTTTCACTTTGATAAAATTCATATGAAGATCTTGTTCTAATATTATGACTTTTAAAAAGATGATTTCTTCTACATTGAATTCGCACTTTCAAATATTCATCTGTAGATCAGCTTCTCATAAGCGATTCAATATCATTTTGACATGTTGTTTATGTTCTTGTTGAGTTTTACTATAAATCAGAATGTTGTCTAGATAAACTTGACAAAAGTCATTTAGAAAGTTTCATAAAACATCATTCATATACTGTTGAAACAAGATTGAATCATTGATAAGTTCAAAGAATAACATCTTTGATTTATATGCTTCTAAAGCGATAATAAAGATAGTATAGTTCTTACTATCAGAGTGCATTTGTAGTTTATTGAACATTGAAATAATATTTAATCAAGTCAGATGCTTGCAATCAACTATTTTGTTAATCATCTCATTTATCAAAGATAAAGAATAGTGATTTCTTTTGATAATAGCATTGAGCTTTCAATAGTCAACGCAGAATCGTAAATCTTTATTTGCTTTTAGAGTGAACAGAATGAAAGAAGAATACAAAGCTTTGCTAAAAGTTATAAATTCTTTGAAAAGATTCTCATTCAGATATTCTTTTACTTTTTGAAGCTTGTAGAAAAACATTTAATATGCTTGACAGCAAGATGATGTTACGTCACTAGTAAGCTTTATTTTATGATCATATAAATGATGAGATGATAGCTTGTCTGCTTGAACTCAATCAAAGACGTTTAGAAAATTCTGATATTTCAATGATAACTTGACTTTAATATTTTCTAGATTCTGAGTTGTTTCATTAACTGAAAAGATGTTTATGACATTTAGTTTGCATTAAATATTGTAGATAATTTTTCTATTGATGTTTTCAATGAACATAGTAAAAATCTCTGTCTGATTCTTCTTTTTTCGTTTTACTAGTACTTGAAAAAAGACGACGTTTATGTTTTGAATCGAGAATGACTCTTTCTGAATGAATGAAACTAAGTGCTTAAGCATTTTAGAGATCTTGCTGTGAGCTGCTGAAGAGATCAAAGTTGATCGTGATCAACTTAAGTGCTTCATATTTGACGAAATTGAAAAAATCGAAATTGAAAAATTTAATTGATCAGAAAATATGATAGTATCATGTTTCATGTTCAATAGTATTTCATTTTTATTCATTCAAAGTTTGCTTAATATGACTTCATGATGCTCAATATTAACTATCAGCATTAACATAGTTAATTTCTTATGACTTTTAATCATGAGATTGAGTAGAATCTTATGAGTAATAGTCTTTTTAACTAACTTCTTATCATAGTCTTGTATTAACTTCTTTTTTGCTAGTGATATAAATTGTATTTCAAGTTTCTGACATACTTTATTGACTAGCTTGTCATTGTTGCAAGCGTGTCTCGTTACTCTGAATTAGCCTAACATAGATTATATTAGACAATCATAGACTAGTACAGAGCTGATGTTGACACGCTAGTGATCTAGCGCGTCTTCATGAGTATAAGATCTTTGACATGTTTCATCTTCTTTCTTCTTTAGCTTTGAACTTCTAGCTAGAATACACTCATATGATTCGCTCTATGCAGACTTATAACATTAGTTCAAAGCTCATTAATCTTGCTATCGACGTGTAAACAATATAAAAACAAGCTACATAACTTAAATCAAAGGTCGAACTCAGAAATTTTGACAGCAGAATCAGAACTTAAGTTCAGAAAGCTCAATAAAAATCAGAAATTTCTAAAGAAGAATCTTGATTTGAAATTAGAAATTTCGATAGAATCAGAATTAAAGAACATGAACGCGTTGCTCTTGACTAACTCTTTATTGAACTCGTCATCAGAAATCAGAAATTTCAGCAGTACTTAAACTCAGAAAGTTCAATAGAGTAACATCAGAACTCTTCAATCAGTAATTTTCTATTCATATCATGATTAGAAGTTCAGAAACAGCGAGCATTGCTCATTATGAACTTTGAAATACTAGAAGAGAATCACTTCTATCACAGAATCAAACAGCATCAGAAGAAGAAAACATGAATGCATCATCAAATACAGAAGAAAAGAACATGAATATATTGCTTTTTGATCACGAAATGATCAAGATCAGCATCAGCACTGAACTGAATGCTTAAATAAACACTCATGAAGCAAATAATTTTGTTGTCTTTATTAAGTACATATGTCAACAGCACAACATCAAAATCAAGACTTACAATGACATGATTCAGATGTTAGAAGATGTCAACAAGATAAACATCACATTGAAGACTAAGCAGACACGTTTGCAGAAAGAAATAAGAGACAAGAACGTGATTATACATTATTTAGAAACTGCATTAAGTCAACAAAGCACTTTGATCTCTGAAGATTGATTCTTGAAGTCAATCAAATTATTGAACTCTTCATTGTTTGAAGATTCATCACAGAATGTAGATAATTGACTATCACGAATGCAAAATAAGTTGAAGACAAACAAGAATCACTTTTCTATCAAAAAGTTGAAAATTATCTACATTGAAAGCAGAGTCAATGAAGCTGTAATCAAGCACATAGCTTTTCACATGTAAGATATCTTCTCGAACTCGTTTCTAGAAGTTGAAGAAGTACTATCAATCATTAATAAGATGTACGACAATTCTAATCATCATCACATGACTCAACGACAGTACTTGAAGCTGTATTAAAACAAGATCTTCTTTCATGAATTTTGAATGAAATTTCAAAGATTCAGCGCAGAACTAAAGTACAATAACGAGACTTTACTAAATGATCTTCAGCATAAGATTAGTTCAGATCTTCAACAAGTAATGCTCAATGAATGAATCATGAACTTGAACGAGTTTGTTAACATCTGCATAAAAGTCAATGTTAAATTGACTGAATTGAACATTTAATCAATCATCAAAGTCTCAATGACTTCAGCTGCTCACTCTGTTGCTAGCACATCATTTGCTCAACTTACGTCATCAATCTCTGCGTAAAAGAAATCTAGAATATTGAATCTCAATCTCAGCAAGAAAAAGTTATTAAAGAAAGAACTTTGCTTCAAATGCAAGAAGTCAAAACATAGAGCATATAATTGTCTTAAAACAACTCAAGTGCATGAGATTGCTGCGAATTTGAAAAATGATTTGTCTTCGTCAAAGTAGTAATTGAGAGCAATATACTCATATTCTGTTTCATCAGCATGTCTGATGATTCATTTGATTTCAAGTCATTCATTGTTGATGTCATCTTGAATAGTTTAGAAAAAATATTCAGATTTCTTGTTCTGATAAATACTGAAGTCACTAACATGACTTTCATTGATGAATCTTTGATGTCAGAGCTATGCAAACACTTTGATATTCAGTCAATATCACTGTCAAAATCAAAGTTAATTCAATTGTATGATGAAACTTCTGATCAAAAGTTGATTACATATGCTCTGTATACATCAATCATGATATAAGAACACAAGAATGAAATGATGTTTTTATTAATAACTCATCTAGATCAGCACAAGATAATCATTGAAAATCTCTGATTGAAAAGAAATCAAATTTTGATAGATTCTGCAAATGATTGATTAATATCATCATTGAAGATTTGAACATCAAAATCTGTTGTTTTGAAAGCAAGCAGTTAATCAGCATTTCACAGATCTGAGTCAAGTGAAATCTGTGAAATGAAATGAAATGAAAAAACTTGAACTCAATTGTTACATCAACATTCATCTTGAAGAGATTCATGAATTAGAAATCAGTGAATAAATTTATTGAATCTGCTTGATTCATTGAATCTGTCTTCATAGCAAAGCAAAGTACTCAAGTTGATCTCGATCAACTTTGACTCTTTCAATCAACTGAAGTAAAGAAGATCATCAATATTGCTATGATTGAAGTCACTGTGTATCAAACTCTAGTCAAGAATAAAAATGTTAAGACTTTTACATTGACTATAAGTGAAATCAATAAAGCGCTTCAAGCTAGCTCAGTTGAAGATTTCGCGAAACTGAATGAAATGACATCAGTCATGTCATTGAATGAACTGAAGAAGAAGCTTTCAATCATTTATCATGACTTTCTGAATGTGTTTGACAGAAAGAAGACAACGCAATTGTCTCTGCATCAATCATATGATCATAAGATTAAATTAGAAAATGAAAGTCAATCTTCTAAAAGTTGATTGTATCTCATGTCAAATCACAAGTTGCAGAAGATCAAGAAGTATTTAGAAGAGAACTTGAAGAAGAAGTTTATTACACTCAGCAAAGTTTTCTTCGCTTCGTCAATACTATTTATCAAAAAGAAAAATGATAGTTCTTGCTTTTGCATGAACTATTGAAAACTGAATGCTTTGATCAAAAGAAATCGTTATTCAATACTCTTGATAAACGAAGTACTAGCTTGAATTCAAGACAGTAAGTATCTGACTTGACTTAACATTATCATCACGTTCAATAAACTGCGCATGAGTTCAGAAAGCGAGAATTTAACTACTTTCATTACTTTCTTTGATATTTATAAGTATAAAGTAATGCTCTTTAAATTGATCAATAAATCTGCGTTCTTTCAGCACTATATCAACGATGTATTGTTTGAATGTCTGCATAAATTCTGTCAGACATATTTGAATAATATTCTTATTTACAGTAAAATCTTGAAGAAACATAGAACTCATGTGAAAGAAGTGCTAGACAAGCTTCACAAAGTTGACTTGCAGATAAACATTAACAAGTGCGAATTTGAGATTCAGAAAATCTCGTTTCTTGAACTACTGATATTCATCAATGATTTACGAATAAATTCTCGAAAAGTAGATGTGATTTGAAGCTGAAAAGTGTTGCAATTGTTGACTCATATGAAAATCTTCATTGACTTCTGCAATTTCTATCAATGATTCATAAAGAACTTCTCAAAGATCATTCAACTCATGATAAAGTTGATTCAAAAAGATCATCTTTTTGAATGAACAGAGATCTGTCAGATGATCTTTGAAGAACTAAAGTAACAGATGATGACAGTTTTCGTTCTGAAGCATTTTGACTCAATCAGAGAAGCTATTTTAAAAATGAACTTCTTGAACTATGTGAACGACGAAGTATTGTCTCAGTATGATGATGAAGACATTCTACATTCAGTGATCTTTTATAGCAAGAACATGATTCTTGCAAAATGCAACTACGAGATCTATGACAAAGAACTGCTGATCATTATTTGCTGCTTGAAGCATTGATGCTTTGAATTGAAATGTACAGATATTTTGATCAAGATCTTCATTAATCATCTGAATTTGAAGTACTTCATGATCATCAAAGAACTGATCAAACAATAAACTAAATGAGTTGAGAAGTTATCTGAATATAACTTCAAGATCATATATCAGTCAGAAAAACAGAATCTGAAAGTCGACGTGCTGATCAGAATGTCAGATGTTAAGTCAATTAAAGCAAATGATGATTGAAAGCTATATCAGCATCAGATGCTATTGTCAGAAAGCAAGTTTGAATTGCAATTAATAAAAGTTAATCAAGAAGATGATCAGAAATCTGACTTAAATCTGACTTAGATCTTGCTCAGATTTAACTCAGAGTTGAAATAAGAATCGAAAGCTAACGAAGATTTGATCGAAGAAGTGATTTCTATTCAGAATCAGATTGTAGTTGAAAATTAAATGAATCAACTATGTATTGATATTCAAGCAGTCATGAAACAGAACAGAAGAACTTGTCAAGATATTGATCTGAACAACTGCAGAGTACTTGATGAAGTACTCTGAAAAGATGATAGACTATGAGTTTTTCAGTCAATGATCACTTGATTAATAAGAGAAGCACATGATCTTTCAATCAATGATCATTCTGACATGAATTAAACATTAGACTTGTTGAGATGATCATATTGCTGATCAAAGATGAGAATGACAATCAAACGTTACATTTAAAACTGTTACGTTTGTTGTAGATCAAAAGCATCAAGAGATTGAATTAATGAATTGCTGAAATCATTGCTCATACTTGAACAATGATGACAGAACATATTCTTGAACTTCATTATTGATTTATCAGAAAGTGATGAAAGCAACGCGATTCTGACAGTCATAGATCAATTGTCTAAGAAATGACACTATATATCATGTTGATCAGATGATGAAGAAACCTTCGCAGAATAAACAGTTAAGCTGCTGTTGATATGAGTCTTCAGAACTTATGAACTATTAAGATCAATAGTGTTCAATCATGATTCTTAATTCATATCAATTGTCTGAACATCTTTTTGTCTGAGACTCGACATCAAGATGAAACTATTTATCAACTATCATTTGCAAATCAATGATCAGACAGAAAGAGCGAATCAGAATGTGAAATGATATCTATGAAGCTACTGCTCATATATGCAAGATGATTGATTCGTCTGATTATCTATGACTGAATTCATTGATAACAATGCTATTTTGTCATCAATTGAACAGTCAACGTTCTTTCTGAATAAGAACTTTCACTCTCGTATGAGCTTTGATTCAAACTCAACTGAATATGAAATCAATTGAGCTAGAATCAAAGCAAACAAAGCAAAGAATATATTTGAACACATGAAATGATTACTAGCATTAATCAAGCAAGCATTAGCAAGAGTCAGAGTCACAATGAAGAAATAAACTGACAAGCATCAAAAGAAAATAATTTACAAAGTAAATAACATGATGTTTCTGAATTCTAGAAACATTATGATCTCAAGATCATCAAAGAAGCTGAATGATAAAATGCTAGAACTCTTCAAGATTCTGATTGAGATCAAACATGCATATCAACTGAAACTGTCATCAACAATGAAGATTCATTCAAAGTTTGCATTGAATCTGCTGCAACTGAACTTGAAGAATTTTCTGAAAGAACAACGAAATAAGTTGTCTGATTTTATAGTGGTTGAAGATGAAGATAAATGAAAAGTGAAGAACATATTGAACTTCAAACATTATGAATGAGATAAATGACTATAATATCATGTCAATTGAAAAGAATACAACGTTGATTTACATTAATACAACGTCAATGAAAGTGAATTCAAAGAATGCTTGAAGATCATAAATGACTTTCATAAGTGTTATTCAAACAAGTCAAGATAGAAATCAACTCAAGAAAGATTGACTGAACTGCAACAATGAGAACATTGTTTGATGAAAAGAAGAAGTAATGTTGCGAGCGTGTCTCATTACTCTGAGTTAGTCTAACATAAATCATGTTAAACTATCATAAACTAGTACAGAGCTGATGTTGACACGCTAGTGATCTAGCGCGTCTTCGTAAGTACAAGATCTTCGACGTGTTTCATCTTCTTTCTTCTTTAGCTTTGAACTTCTAGTTAGAATACACTCATATGATTCGCTTTATACAGATTTATAACAGTCATGTATCAGCATGTAAACAACGAAATCACTATTTATCAAAGAGCAAAGGCTGAAAGAATTGCTCTGAGAGATAAAAGAAGCATTGATCAAAAATGACTTTTCAAAATAATTTTCTTTCAATAAAACTTCAATTTGACTGCACAAAGATATGATTTCTATCTTTTCAATAATTTTGAAAAAGATAACTAGTTTTTTAAATCAGAATTAAACTCAAAGTTTAATGTAAATTGATCAAACTTATCATTTTCTAATGCATTAACTCTTGATTAATCAGAATACTCTTTAGAAGTATGATCTGATTTGTGACAGATAAAACATATTTCAGCTTGTAAATCAAGATCTTTGATGTTAGTTAAAATTGCGTCATGCAACTTTGAATGATTAATGAGTGTAGTGACTTCGATCTTTCTATAAAGATTCAATGAATCTCATTTCTTAGCAAAGATGACTTGCTTTCTAATTTTAACCAAGAATTTCTTTTCTTTGATATCATTCATGACTTGATGCTCATTGTTCAAATGAATCAAATAACTACGAATTTCATTAAGAGATTTTGACTGAATCAACTGACTACTTTAAGCTGCATGAAAATAATAAACTATCTTGTTTCATAAATTGATGATTAACTGTTTATCATGATATTTCAAATAAAAGAACAGACGCTGAAACATTGAATAAAATTCATTGAATTTACTCTTTTCTTGAGTGAGCATATTCTCTTTGAAAGTTTGTCTCTTTGTTGAAATCATCATAAAGTTGAGAAAGTTCATTTAATAAATTATTGACTGTAACATAAAGATTTAATGAATCTTGTTGACATCAAGTTAAAATAACTTTAATTGCGTCTTTTTTGATTTTGAAGTGAATGTAAATCAGAATAGTTCTATTAATATTGAAATGATCAACGTTGATTTTTAGTTTGTCATGAATCTTTTCTTGTTAATCATCTCAGATAAATTCTTTTTCATCAGTAAACAAAGATGAATTTGAAAGCTTTTAAGATTGCTTGAAGAAATTGAACAAAGTAAAAGAAGAAGAAGTGACTTCTTTAAATGATTGCAGTTGATGTTGCAATTCAGTCACTTGATTTCAAAATGTCTGATTTAATTGATTTAAGTGTTTTTTGACTTTATTCATTTTCTCAAAATGAGTCTTTCATATTTATTCACTTGATATCTTGTCAAATAACTCACAAGCTTTCATGTTTAAATCTTGTTGAGTTCAAAGACTGTTCAAATCTTCTAGAAAAACTTCTGAGTCTTGTTTGACTCAATGTTGTAGCTGCTTTACATTTTTTTATATTTCATGAAGTAGAAGCTTCATAAGATTCATTGAAAGTTTGAGAATGAGATAAAAAGTATTAATGTTTTTGTACAACATTAATTCTAAGATATTCTGATATGCAAGATGACAGCTCAGAATAAATAACTGAATCTGTAATGTCAAAAGAATAAGAACTTTGATTACTCTTGAAGAAATTGTTCACAAATGATTAAATCATAGCAAAGAATTAATGATCGAGCGAAGAATAATGCTCAATAGTATGTAGTAAGATTATTTGTTAAAGTGTTTAATCTTTAAAGAAGAATGTTGCTGATTTGAGAGATTTTTTTTGTGATTCTCAAGCAATCAACAAAGATTATTTATCATTGATTCTATTAATTGATTTGAACTGATGCTACTGACTGAGCGATAGATTCTTTAGCAATCACATGATCATATGTTTTGATTGATTCTATTGATTTCTTGATGTTGTTCTGTCTTTCAATGTCATTAATCATCAGATACACAAATTTCTTTATATTTATTTCATTATCAGTCAAGTGAATTTGAATGAGTATAGAAATCAGTATCATATGATTAATGAATTTTTAAAGTAATGTTGAAATCATGTCTAGAAACTAATCAGAGTGCATGCATGACTAGAATGTTTGATCTATAAAGATAGTTATAATTAAGACTTTAAAAATGTAGAAGAAAGAAGATAATAATAATAATAATAATAATAATAATAATTCATACACTTTTGTGATGTTGATTAGATCGACTCATGAGAAAAATCTATGCTATGTGTGTCGAGTGAACAAAACTCTCTGAGATAGAAAATCGCTCGCTGTTTATATGACTGCTACACGCAGTCGAGATGATAAAACTGAGACTATGTATCAAATTTGTTCGCGATGATTGCATGTTAAAGAATGAGTGTTCTTGTTATTCTAAACTGCTTCAACAGCTTTATTTTCATCATCATTCTCGCTGTTATCTTGAGACTCTTCATGATTGAAACAATGATTCAATAGTTCATGAAGTCAACGTCTTATAGCATATTTGTTTGAAGATGCGTTCAATTCAAGCAGTGCATCAGAATATGCTTGACTGTCTGATGATTTTATTTGCAGTTGCATCAAAAGCTATTCACGCTCAACATGTTTTTAAAGTGCAGATAAACTTTCAACTTTATGCGTTCAATTCTGATGTAAGTTGTAAGAGTGCTTTCAATCTTCTGAAGATCATCACACATTCTTACTGACTTCTTGAATAGATGAAATCTTTGAGTGAAGAATGCATTAATGTCTGCAATGCGTTTTTTGTAGTTTTTTCATCGAAGATTTCATTATCTTTTATGAAACTGTGCAATTGCACGTTCACTTGTTTAAGTTAACATTAAGAGATTGAGTCATTCACATTTAAACTGTATCTTTGCTTTTTCGCGAATTGAAACGTTCAGAAAAATTATTTTTTGAAGATTGAAAAGCAAGAAGTGAGTCTATTAGTTTTTATCAAATGAGCATGTATGATCTTGCATGCTCATTAAGTCTTCTGTGTTCTGTTGTTGATTCAACTGCGTAGTGTGACTTGATTCTGTAGCTTGTTCAGATAAATATGTAGCAAGAATGTATATGTTTCAACTTTCAGCATTTTAATGTTCACTTTTCTGAAAACATCAATCACATGATGCAATGCTTGATTCTGAAGAGTTTCTAGTCTTCATTTCATACTCAACAATTCTTCTTCTTTATTGCGTTGATATCATATTAATGCTTCGAACGTCATTCTCAATCTTATCATCACTGAGTATATTTGTCTTGCTTTTGCGAATGTAGTTTCTCAGATGAAGATTTCAAGTCAACTAAACATCAGCATCTTGATGACGTGATCTGCTTCTATTTGACAAAGATGCAAATTTCATTGTAGTTTCATGTTCAGTTGCACTTCAAGAACTCATACATTTAATTTCAACTTTATTACTGAGTTTTCTATGTGTAAACTGACTGTCATGTCAAATCTTTTTGACTTACAAGTGAAGTGTCTAAGTTCATATTTCTTTGAAGCGAACGTAGCATCATGAGTTCAAGCTCACTTTGCACAGACGTTGTATATTCAACTCAGTGATTTGCAAATTGATTTTGTGATTTTGTCATAGATCAGAATATTGATGTTATTTATGAAGTCAAGCACTTTGATTTTGATTTCTAAAGCTTCGCATTTTTCAATTAAACTTGCGTTAAAGAATAGAAAGAGAATCGATGATATGAAAAATCTCTGCAATATGTCAGTGTTTACTCGTTGCATCGCGCTGATTTATTCATTGAACGTCAGCAACGACTCTTTGTTCTTCAGAAAGCTGCAAGTTCATTTAACTATGTAGTTCAATGTTCTTCTCATTCTTAGAATATGTAAAAGTCTTGTGTGCAAAACATGATCAAATGTCTCAGTGATGTTTAAACTGAGCATAAAGATCACGTACTTGATTTCACAGTCTCATACTGCATGTACTTGATTTACTAGTAGATTCAGCGCTGAGATCACAGATTACTTGCATCTCATCTTCATTTAAGCATTCAAAAGCATGTGATGAGTTTCAGTAATATTACTTAATCTTTTAATCATGATTGATTTCAGTGTCTTATTCATGATGTTTAGCAAAGCAATGAGTCAATATGTCTTCAAGTTGATGTAGTCACTCTTCTTTGATTTGCATAGTACTATTGTCTGAGCTTTTTTGAACTACTTTAAGTGATATTTGTGAGTTACATATGCATTGAATAGACTGATTAATATCAAAGTCAGTTCTGTTAAACTCACTTGAAGCGCTTTATTTGAAATTTTGAATGCGTCTGATGCTTTGTTGACTTTTACTCATTGAATCATTTATTTCATCTCATCTTGCAATAAGACTGAATTGAATGACATTGTCAATAATATAAACAATCTTGAAATGTGTTGAGATCATGTCTAGATCATTCAATCAAAGAAACTCAAGACTGATATGTATGTATTGCTTTTTAGAGATAACTATAACAAGGCATTAAGAATACAGAAGAGAAAGAGTGCAAGCTCTTTTATAAATAATGACTTGAGACTGCGCTAGACTCGATACAGATGTGATGTAATATGTCAGACGTGTTTGCCTAAAAGAATAATGAAAGAGATGAATGAAGAAAGTGCTGAACAATGAGAAGAAGTGCTGAAGATAACTCGAAGAATTCAATAGAGATGCGCTAGGTTCAAACTAGGCATAGCATCATGACTTACTTTAATCAAATTGATTAGAGTTAGATTTGAACTCTGATTGATTCAGACATGTTTATAACATTACTCTCTTCTTTGAACATTCATGTTTGCATGAATAGAAAAGAAATAAAAGCAAAAAAATTCATCGTGTTTTCAATTTAGTGCAACTTATTCAAGTATAGCTTGTGAAATTCATTCAGAACTTTCTTCGAGTCATTGAATTTCTCTTTATCGACATAGTATCATTCGTCGTCACAATTTATCTCAATTCATTTGACCTTGTATTGTAGTCTTTCTCTATATCGTCTGAAGTTCAATATATCGTCTACTTCTCAGTGCTCTTCATTCTTTTCAATGATCAATGATCTAGAAGGCTCAGAATGTTGTTTTGATAGAGAGTCATTTGATGAAGATTGTAGACACTTCAAGCTGAACACTGAATGTATATGCTTCATGCTTCTAGATAGCTGAAGGCGGTAGAAGATCTCAACTTTGACTGTGATTGAATAGAGATCAAGCTGCTTGTCTTTCAAATCTTTGCATGATCTAGTGATTTTGATGTTTTCGAAAACTAATCAAACTTGGTCACCTACTTCATAGATGACGTCTCGTTTATGCTTGTTCATCTGAGCTTCAGTGATCTGCTTGATCTTTTTCAATTGTTGATGATTGAAGATAAGAAGCTTGCTCATTCAAGTGACAATGTCATTGATCTTTCTAGCTTCAATACGTTGACGAGTCATTTTGTAATCAGTTGTATCTGAATTGAAACTCATTCGAGGGTGAAAGTCTTTATTGAAGTAGAAAAAGATCATCAAGATAGTCGAGAACGTATTGAAATTGTCACTGAATTTCATCATTGAAAGTCATTTAGCTCAGTCATTCTGCATGTAATTGCAGTAGATTCAAAGTTCGCGTTCAACATCTTGATTAGCTTGTTTCAACTGATCATTGATCTCTGAATGATAAACTGTTGATAGATTGACTTTGATCTTCAGTCGTTTGCAAAGACTTTGTCACATGATTGATATGAACTGAGAGTCTTTATTCAAAACGATAGAACTGAGTAGATCATGAAGTCGATAGACGTTTCATAGCATGATTCATACTGTTTTTTCGATTGAGATGTCATCGTCTTCTCAATGACAGAGAACATAGTGACGTTCTTTGAAGAGACGACATATGATCATGCAAATGACGTTATAGTTTTTCGATAGAGATAGCTCAGTGATGAAGTTCATAGCTATATCTTGTCAACGCTGCTGAAGAATCGATAGAGGCTGAAGCAAATCATTTGTATCATCTTGAGATGCTTTGCTTCGCTGATAGACATGACAGTTTCAAATGTATTGTTGAATAGTTGCTTGATGATCTGATCAATAGTAAAAGCGTTGAACTAGGTCAATTGTTCATCTAATGTCAGAGTGCAAGATTGATGATTGATCGTGAATTTTTCAAAGCAATTTCGTATGCATTTGTTTTGACACTCATAGTAAATTCTTTTTGAATAGAACGTTGTTAATAATTTGACAGTTCTTTAGCTTTGTGTCATGAAGCTTCAATTCATCTTTGTTCATAGCTTGTTGATACTCATTGCATAGTTCATTCTTCTGATTGACTAGACGTACGTGTTGATAGAGATTAGTCTCGTATTCAGGTTTGATTTCGAACTCAATCAATAAAACGTCTATTCAATTCGAGATCAGTATAGTCTGAAAACGATCATCTATGTCTTTAGCTGATTCAGAACTATCGATCATCGACATTCTAGTTAAAGCATCGACTTTGATGTTTGTTTTGCCTGATCGAAAGATAATCTGAAAGTTAAACTTCGATAGAATATTCAGGTAGTTTGCTTGTCATCAAGTCAGCTGTTTGTTTTTCATAAAGATCTTCAAAGTCTGATGATCAGTAAACATCTGAATAAATAGCTCAGTGTCTTCTAGTTTGAATCGTCAATGTTTGAAGCATTAAATGATAGTTAGCAATTTCTTGTCATAGATGTGATAATTGCATTCAACTGAAACCATGCTCTTGCTATAAAAGACTATCGAGTGAAGCACACTCTCATCATCATACTGAGATAGTATGTCATCTTTTACATAGTTGAATGCATCGATTTTCAAAATAGCTTGACGTTTGACATCGAAATGACGTAGAACTGAGATCGAGCTGACCTGCTTCTTTAGATTGTCAAAGACTTCGACGCAGACTTTGTTTCAAACAAAAGATGTGTCTTTTCGAGTCAGCTGAGTGAATGACTTGACTAGTTTCGAAAAGTTCTTGATGAAGCGTCAATAAAAATTGACGAAGTCAACGAAGTCTTGTATCTTTTTTAGATTAGTAAATGTAGCTCAATTGACTATAGCTTTCACTTTGATAGAGTTCATGCAAAGATCTTGTTCTGATACTATGATCTCTAAGAAGACTGTTTCTTCTACGTTGAATTCGCACTTTCGAATATCTATCTGCAAATCAGCGTCTCGTAAACGATCTAGTATCATCTTAACATGTTGTCTATGCTTCTTTTGAGTCTTGCTGTATATGAGAATGTTGTTTAAATAAGCTTGGCAGAAGTCATTTAGAAAGTTTCATAAAACATCGTTCATATATTGCTGAAACGAGGTCGAATCATTTGTTAATTTGAATGATAGAATCTTTGATTTATACGCTTCTAGAGCGATAATGAAGATTGTATAGTTCTCACTATCGAGATGCATACAAAGTTTGTTGAAAGCGAAAATTATATTCAGTCGAGTCAGATGCTTGCAGTCAACAATTTTGTCAATCACCTCATTTATGAGTGATAGAGAGTAGCGATTTCTTTTGATAATGACATTGAGCTTTCGATAGTCAACGCAGAAGCGAAGATCATCATTGATCTTCAGAGCAAATAAAACGAGTGAGAAATATGAGATCTTGCTAGAAGTAATAAAACTCTTTGACAGGTTTTCGTTCAGATATTCTTTGATCTTCTGAAGCTTGTAGAATGACATTCAATAAGCTTGACATTTAGAAGAAGTGACATCGTTAGTGAGCTTTATCTTATGATCATATGAACGATGAGATGATAGCTTATTGACTTGAGCTTGATCAAACACGTCGAGAAAATTCTGATATTTCGAAGATAGCTTGACTTTGATGTCTTCTAGATTTTGAGCTGATGCATCGATGAAAGCGACGTCTAGAACATTCAGTTCGCATTGAGTGTTGTAGACTATTTTCCTATCAATATCTTCAATCGACATAGCGAAAACCTCGATGCAATTCTTCTTTGATCGTTTAATCAGTGCATGAAAAGATGCAATTCTCATACTGAACATAGAAAAGTTCTTTTTCGAAGCAGTAGAAGCTGATCGTTGAAGCACTTTGAAGACTGAACTGATAGAAGAATTTGATGATCGTGATCATTTTGAGTGTGAAGCTCTGACTGACATTGAAAAAACAGAAATGAAAGCTTCTAATTGATTCAAAAAAACGATGACATCGTTCTGCATATCTAGTAGTATTTCATTTTTATTCATTCAGAACTTTTCTAATATGACGTCATGATGATTTATATCAGCTATTAACATTGAAACAGTCAATTTCTTATGACTTTCGACTGTGAGATTGGGTAGAATTTTATGAATAATGATCTTCTTTGTCAGCTTTTCGTCATATTCTCTTATTAACTTCTTCTTAGCTAGTTGTATGAGTTGAATTTCAAGCTTCTGACATATTTGATTGACTAGCTTTGTATGAATCAAGATGTAGATCGTCGAGTCACTATCTATCAGAGATCGTAGCTTGAAGAATTCGTCTTGCGAGAATAGAGTGACATCGACTAGAAATGACTTTTCGAAGTAGTTCTCTTCGATAGATGAAATTTCGTCGATTAAATTGCACAAAGAAATGATTTCTATCTCTTCAATAACTCTGAAAGAGATGACTAGTTTTTTGAATCAGACTCTGAATTGAAGTTCAAAGAATGATCAAACTCATCATCTAATGCGTTAATTCTGAAAGATCTATTCAAGCACTCTTTAGAAGTATGATCAGACTTATGACATAGAAAGCAGTTTTCAATTAGTAAGTCATTTTCTTTGACGCTAGTCAAAACAGCGTCGCGTGATTTTGACTGATCAGTCATCTTCATTTCTATGATTCTACGAATAGCTTTGACTGATTCTTCAGCGAAGATGATCTGTTTAGTTGTTTTAGCTTTGATCATTGCTTCTCTATTCTTGATTTCTCAAATAGCTCGTTGATCGTTATTCAATTAAATGAGATAGAAATGAATTTCTTTCAGAGTACTGAGTTGAATCAATTGAGTTACTCAAGCGAATCAAAGTCGAAGATTTATTTTATTCTTTAAATCGACGATCAGCTGTTTTTCTTGATAGTCTAGATAGAAGAATAGTCGTTGAAATTGAGTATAAAACTCGCTGAATTTCTTCTGTTCTTGTATC
>JAABUK010002722.1_pt1 | contig 31290 bp, 28 predicted proteins | sample 5559141 | NCBI WGS metagenome assembly JAABUK01 (sample SAMN10711869, study PRJNA513367) | rock metagenome | isolation source: Antarctica rocks | place: Antarctica: Victoria Land, Pudding Butte nord | collected 2016-01-03
TCTGCGACGCAACTGGCTCCACACTACCAACGCAACTAACAGTCCTGCCGCGATCATCGTGAAACTGCCATGTACATAACGAGCCCATCGCTCCCACTGGTCGCCCACAAAATATCCAATCGCCAGAAACGTAGCCACCCAGAAAAACCCCCCCGTGTACGCGTATACCGCAAATCGTGGCACCGGCATCTTCGATAATCCCGCTACCAGCGCAGTAAAATGCCGCACGCCCACTATAAAATAACCAAAGGACAGCGTCCAGTTCCCATATCGCGTGAAGTAATCCCGTACCAGGTCCAGATACTTCGCCGGCGCACGTCGCATCACGAATCCCAAACCCGCACGCCCCAGCAGGTAGCTCAACGTGATGCCGCAAACGCTGCCTGCAAAAGCGACACCCAGCGTTTGCGGCCAATGCAGTGTTCCGCGCCGGATCAGGATCCCGGCAAAAACAAGAATCGTCTCATCCGGAATGAGCGGTCCCACAATACCCAGCATCAGCAGGACGAAAATCGCGGCGTAGCCGTACTGCGCTACAAAATGTTCAGCCCAAGGCATTAAAGCTTAGACAAGACGAATCGCCTTATCGGTTCGGTCCACCACGCGCCCAATCACGCAGCCGCAAGTCATCTGCCTCGCATCGTCCGCATCCATCGAGATCAACAAGCCACCTGAAGTTTGCGGATCGTATAACAGGGTCTCTATCTCGCTTGCAACCTGGCGCGCAGTTCCCACTAAAGGCGCAACAAACGCGCGGTTCCGGCCCAGGCCGCCCGGCACCGCACCCGCCGCGGCATATTCCAAAGCTCCGGGCAAAAAGTTCAGCCGGTCAATCTCAATTTCAACTGTCACGCCGCTCGCCACCGCCAACTCGCGCGCATGTCCCAGCAGGCCGAAGCCTGTTACATCGGTACAGCCATGCACGTTGTATCGCAGCATCTCTTCACAAGCATCCCGATTCAGGAGCAACATGCTCTCCACCGATGCCGCAACGTCCTCAGCCCGCGCTATGCCCCGCTTCAATGCCGTAGCAATTACGCCGGTGCCAAGCGCTTTCGTCAACACCAGAGTATCGCCCGCGCGCGCCCCCGCATTGGTCAACACACGCGCCGGATGCACCGTACCCGTCACCGCATACCCGAATTTAATCTCCTCATCCACCACGCTATGGCCGCCCAGTATCGCGGCACCGGCTTCGTGAATTTTCGAAGCGCCACCTTTCAGAATCGCTTCTAAATCCTCCAAGTCCCCCGCCGCCGGCCAAGCCAGAATGCTCAACACGGAAATGGGCCGCCCGCCCATGGCATACACATCGCTTAAGGCATTGGCCGCGGCAACCGCTCCATACGTAAACGGATCATCGACAATCGGCGTAAAGAAATCCACCGTTTGGACAAGCGCTATCTCAGGCGTCAAGCGATACACGCCGGCGTCATCCGATGTGTCGAACCCTACCAACACATTTGCGTTGGCGACGCGGGGAATCGACCCTAGTACTCGGTCCAGTACCTCTGGACCTAGTTTGCTGGCTCAACCAGCGGATTTAACGCGCGCGGTGAGGTTTCCTTGGGCCATGTTCTTCTATACTCAATAAACCATGAACGCCGGAATGGCCGTATTTCTCAGCATCCTGACTGTCTCCTCCTTAGCCGCGGCGCGCGAACCGCAACAGGATCCTCGCCTTCGCAACGCCTCACGCAAGCCCGCGCAGAACGGCTGGATTCAAGTGCACCTGGAAGGCACGCCCGCGGAGATCGGTTTCCAGAATGGATACCTGCTCGCGCCGGAAATTCTTGATATTCAAAAAGTCACCATGCTCGAACTCACCCACGACAACCACCGCTCGTGGGATTTTTTCCGCAAATCCGCCAAGACCATTCTGTGGCCCCACATTGAAGCTGAGTATCGCGAAGAACTCCAAGGCATCGTGGATGGCGCGAACGCACACGGCGTAAAGATCGATCTCTGGGACGTAGTTGCCATCAATGCGTCACTCGAGTGGCCGTATTACGTGAAGTACTATAACGACCTGCATCACATAAAGCCCAATAAGGCGGCCGTGCCCGGAGATCATTGCAGCGCCTTTGTCGCCACCGGAAGCTATACCGCGGACGGCAAGCCGATCATCGCCCACAATAACTGGACCAGCTATCTTGACGGCCAGCGCTGGACCATTGCTTACGATATCGCGCCCGACCATGGCAACCGCTTCGTGATGGATGGCCTGCCCGGCGTGATCCACAGCGCCGATGACTTTGGCATCAATTCCGCCGGCATCATGATTACCGAAACCACCATCACCGCATTCGCCGGTTGGGATTCGAATGGTGTTCCTGAATTCGTGCGCGCCCGAAAGGCCATGCAATACGCTAATTCTATTGACGAATTTGCGTGGCTGATGAAAGAAGGAAACAACGGCGGCTACGCGAACAATTGGTTAGTGGCAGACAGGAAAACAGGCGAGATTGCCAGCCTGGAACTTGGCCTAAAAAATGTCACTCTGGAGCGCAAGATGGATGGCTATTTCGCCGGCGCGAACTTTCCCGTCAACCCCAAGCTTATTCGCGAAGAGACGGAATTTTCATCAAGCGACATGGGCAACAGTGCCAACGCCAGACATACGCGCTGGACCAGCCTGCTCGAAGCGAACAAGGGCCAAATTGATACCGCAAAAGCGCAGCAGTTTTTGGGCGATCACTACGATACTTTCGAGAAGCGCGATGCCCCAAGCGAGCGCACTCTTTGCGGACATGTCGATCTTTCCAGCCGCGGCTTAGGTGAATGGCAGCCGCCCTACGGAACAGCCGGCGCGGTGCAAAACAAAGTCGCCGATGCAAACACGGCCGAACGCATGACCTATTTTGCCCGCGCGGGACACGCTTGCGGCCTCGATTTCAAAGCGGCGGAGCACTTGAAGCAGCACCCAAATTTCAAATGGGAGAAGTCACTCCTCCGCGACATGCCGTCGTTGCCCTGGACTGAACTTCAGCCCTAACGACGCCGGCTAGCACTGCCTCCGATCAACCCCAAATCCGCAACTGCGCAGACAATTAAAGCAATCAGGTACAGTCCCCCTATCGGGTAGCCTGAGGTCACCAGCAGCGTGTAAACCACTGTGGTAATAGGTAGAAAAATAAAGCCCAGCAAGGGGAACAAAAGTCCATGAAATGTACGGCTCAGCATGTTTGTGAACAGCAGCATGCAAACCAATACCAACCGCGGAAATGCCAGTCCCAAAAGTAACGGTAAGCAGGGCATCTCTTACTCCGTAGCCTTCAAAACTGTCTTTGCCACCGGTCGGCCGGCGTCTAGATGATCGAAATTCAGCATCGCGTTAAATAACAAGAAGTAACTCCCTTGCGTAGAGGCACGCCACATCGGGTTATTGGCAAACATCACAATATGCCCCTTCCCTAACGGCACGTCAATGACCGAAGGGTGCCCCGCTAACTCTTTTGCTCCGGCCAGCATACCCGAAACGAACAGATCATTCTCCGGTGCGTCCTCACTCGGTCATAATTCCGGCCGCGGCTGCACGCCATCGATCAATCCATAATCCAAGGGCATCGAAGCATTTCCGCCGATGGTAATGAACAGGCCGCCCTGCTCCACAAACGGCACACTTCTGCGATGAGCCTCTTCGATTCCGCCTCCGTTGTCTTGTGCGGATCAGCGAGGCGCGCCGTAAGCTCGCGATAGCCGTGCAGCTTTCGCCAGATTCGCCTCATCTAAAACAGCCACCAGCAGCGTCTCGCGCACTCCTTCGCTTTACCCGATTGAGAATACCTTCACTCGCGGCGACGCCTTCTGCAGCGCGCGGAAGTAACGGTATAGATCTTTTGTATATAGCCTATTCGGTGTGCCAACACCGTAGCCCAGCACTTTTTCCGGCGTTGGCACGGTAGACGACGCGGGGAGGTCGTCCACCAGTTCGGTCAGGAAGAATGGTTCTATAGTGTACTCACGAATTTGGCAGTGTAGCCATAGGCAGCCGCAGCAAAAACGAAGAGTAGAAGAAGCTTCCGCATGATTTCCGTTATGGTAGCAAGCCGCCGTTATAATTAAGGATTCGTGAACGCACTAACCGAAGAACAAGTTCCCCAGGCAGAACTCATTCCCGAGGCAACAAAAAACGGCCTCGGTCCCTATCTGCTCTTCTGTCTGGCCCACTTCTGGGTTGACTTTTATTCCAGCGCCCTCGGAGTGCTGCAGCCTCTGCTAATCGCTCATTTCGGCTTCAGCTTCACGCAGGCTGGCATTTTGGGTGGCACGCTTTCCTTCTCTTCCTCCGTGACTCAACCTGTTTACGGATACCTGGCCGATCGCTTCCACTCGCGGCATTTCACCGTGCTCGCACCCGCCATGGCGGGCATTTTCATTTCGTTCCTTGGCTTCGCTCCTTCCTATCCGGTGCTGCTGGTCATGGTCTTCCTGGCCGGTGCGGGCATGGCGGCATTCCACCCGCACGCCAGTTCCAATGCCACCAACACGCTGCAACAAAGCAAAGCCCGTGCCATGGCGCTCTTCATCAGCAGCGGCACGTTGGGGCTTGCCATCGGGCCCACCGTTTTCTCTTTTTTTACCGGCCGTTATGGATTGCACGGCGCCGCTGCCGTCGCCATCCCCGGCGTCGCTGTCACTCTTCTGCTGCTCCCATTGTTGAAACCCGAACGCAACCTCGCAATCGGCGAAGCAAAACCCGGTTTCGATTGGACGCCTTTACGCGCTGTATGGAAGCCCATGCTGCTGCTTTACATGCTGGTCTTCCTGCGCTCCGTGGTTCAGATTACGTTCACGCAATTCCTGCCGCTCTATCTGCACACACAGCGCGGTTATTCGCTTAGCGCGGCAAGCTGGAGCCTTTCGCTTTACCTGATCGGCGGCGCGCTGGGCGGCGTTGCGGGCGGTAACCTGGCGGACCGCTTTGGAGGCAAGCGCGTCATTCTCATCTCTATGATCGGGTCGACACCGCTGCTAGCGCTCTTTCTCTTCACAACGGGCTTGCCCTCAGCCATCGGCCTCTTCCTGGGCGGTCTTATGCTGCTGTTCACCATTCCCGTGAATGTCGTGATGGCGCAGAACCTTGCGCCCACTCAGATGGGCACGGTCTCCGCCCTGATGATGGGCTTCGGCTGGGGCATGGCCGGCATGATCTTCATCCCACTGACGGGCTGGATCTCCGATCACTATTCCATGCAGACTGCCTTTACGTTCCTGCTGGCGTTCCCTGTCCTTGGGATCGGTTTTGCGGCCATGCTTCCGGAACAGGCATGAAGCGGGCTGTCTGCCTGCTGAGCGGCGGCCTTGATTCCGCTACCTGTCTTGCTGTCGCCTTGCGCGATGGCTTCGAAACATACGCGCTCTCGTTCGATTATGGTCAGCGCCACCGCATCGAACTGGAAGCTTCGGCGCAAGTTGCCCAGGCGCTCGGTGCTTCAGCGCACAAGACAGTCAAGATCGATCTCCGTACCTTTGGCCAATCCGCCCTGACCGATGAAATTGCAGTTCCAAAAAATCGTTCGGAAGCAGAGATGGGCGGCTCGATCCCGGTGACTTATGTACCCGCGCGCAACACTGTGTTTCTTTCGCTGGCACTCGCGTGGGCGGAAGTGCTCGGCTCAACAGACATCTTCATCGGCGTAAACGCGCTCGATTATTCCGGTTACCCGGATTGCCGCCCGGAGTTCATTGAAGCGTTCGAACGCATGGCGAATCTGGCTACACGCGCCGGTGTGGAGGGCAATGCCCGGCTCTCAATCCACGCACCACTCATGCATCTCACGAAAGCGGAGATCGTGAAGCTAGGGCAGGAACTGCATCTCGATTTCGGCTTGACCCACAGCTGTTATGACCCCAATTCTTCCGGCGGACCCTGCGGCCAGTGCGATTCCTGCATACTCCGCGCGAAAGGCTTCGCCGAAGCTAGCATTCCCGACCCGGCACTGCGCCAGTGAAGATCGCCGAAATTTTTTACTCGCTACAAGGCGAAGGTTCGCTGCTTGGCGTGCCGTCTGTTTTCATCCGCACCAGCGGTTGCAACCTGCGCTGCCGGTGGTGCGACACGCCGTACACATCATGGCATCCGGAAGGCGCGGATATGTCTCTCGACGCCATTGTAGAAGAGGCGTGTAGTCATGGCGCCGCGTACGCCGTGGTCACAGGTGGCGAGCCGATGATCGCGCCCGGCATCATCGAACTCACTCAAAAGCTGCGCCAAGCCGGCATGCATATCACTATAGAGACGGCCGGCACCGTGTACGCGGACGTTGCCTGCGATCTGATGAGTATCAGCCCGAAGCTTGCGAACTCCACCCCTGAAGGCCCGTTTCGCAACCAGCATGAAAGGCTCCGAAACAACCCTGATGTACTGGCTAAACTGATGCGGCAATATCCATATCAACTTAAATTCGTGGTTGCCGCACCGGAAGATCTCGAAGAGATCCGAACCTACTCAGCCGACAAGCGCAACATCATCCTGATGCCGGAAGGCACGCGCCCCGAGGTATTGCAAGAGCGCTCCCAATGGCTCGCGGAAATCTGCAAGCGCGAAGGTTACCGGTACAGCCCACGCCTGCACGTGGACCTCTGGGGCGATAAACGCGGCGTCTAATTAGACCGGACTAGTGAACTCGTCGGATGCACGTCGTCCGTCGGGATGGCGATAGAAAACATGGCTGCCCTTCTGCCTCACCTGCAGGAAGCTGGCTCAGACAGTGATCTCGACCTGCTGCAATCCCGCAAAGCGTGGAAGTTCGTCACGATCGCCATCATACTCCTCTAAGCAAAGCGAGACCACTTCTTCCAAATTTTATTTAATTTATCCAAGCTTGAGCCTTGGGTGTGGGCCCCTGGCAGCCCCGGCACGATTCCCACGTAGAGCTTCGTTTCCGGATCCCACTCCACGTATGCGGTAAATGACTGCTTCATTGCCCAAGTATAAATGGCTTGCGATTCGGGTCAGAAGTTCAGTTTCAGAGCTAGCTGAACGTTTCTGGGGCTGTGACTCGGCGCGGTGTTAGTGATGGTTCCAAACAATCCCACCGCCGTCACGTTATTGTTCGGCGCGGCCCATTGCGGTGAGTTCGTGATGTTGAACGATTCCGCCCGGAATTGAATGGTGCCCCGCTCCGTTACCCGGAAGTTCTTGAAGAGCGAGAAATCCAGGTTGTGGATTCCAGGTATGCGCACATCCGGCAGGAAGCGGCCCACGTTGCCGAACGTGTATATCGGCGCTTGCGAGAACACCGAGGTATCGAAGTAAGCGTTTAAGCGGTCCTTGATGGGTCCACTCTTGGCCGCAGACTTGCCATTGTTATTCGGGCGCTGTCCTGCCGATCCAATGTTCGTGTTGTTGCCTCCGTTACTGATCGCCAGAGGCGTGCCCTTTGCGAACGTGGCGATACCGTTTATCTGCCATCCACCCAGCACCGCGTCTAAGGGACGGGCCATGTTGCTGAAGTAAGAACGGCCGTGGCCAAAAGGTAATTCATAGTTGGCACTAATGACAAGGCGCTTCGAAACGTCTTGCGCGGATACGGCTTTCTCGCACTTTCGGCAATAGAAATCCTGCTTCGTTCCAGCGGCACCAAGGAAGGTTACAACCTGCGAGGAATCGTCCAGCAGCTTCGAACCGGTGAAGCTGATCAGAGTGCTCAAGCCTCGCGAGAAACGCTTCTCCGCGGAAAGAGTCAGGCCATGATAAATGGAGTTACCCTGTGGTTTCCGAAAGCCATTCACTCCCTGATACTCCGGGTAGGTGGAAAGCAAAAAGCGCTGCTGGATAGTAGGCTGTGCGTACGGCGAATTCGGGCTTGTGATGATGCCGAAGAACGGGTTTGCCACCTGCGCCGTCAAGCCGCTGCCTAGCGCCAGGAAGGAAGCCGGAAGCTGGTTGTATGTGATGCTGCTCTCCCCATCGATCAAGTGGTTGCCTTTACTGCCCAGGTACCCCACCTCAACCACCCAGTCTCCCTTCACCTGCTGCTGGATATTGAAGTTCCACTGCTGCACCATAGGGTTCTGATTATCGATGAAGAAGCTATCTCCGATTGATCCACCGACATCGGTCAGCGCGCCACTGTAAGGGCCCGGCTTCGAGCCCTGCGGCAAATTGAATCCGCCCGGGAACGGATTGCTCAAGCTCGCGGCAAAGGTCTTCCCGTTATCGAAGGTAGTGCTGATGCTGGTGCTAGTCTGGAAGCCTTCCACGCCGCCGCTGCCGGAAGTACCGGCCGCCTGCAATGCGCTCGGCGAATAAAGAATGCCGTAAGCACCGCGAAACACCGTCTTTTCAAAAGCATGGTACGCAAAGCCGAAGCGCGGGCCCACGTTATTCAGGTCGGTTGATGTTTGATGCCGGCCATACCGCGCGTTGTCGCCCACGAACATGATTGCGCCTTTCAGGTTGCCGCAATTGGGGCACGTAGCGCTCGCCGCTACTTTACCTTGCAGCGGAGATGGCGCATTTGCGTCCCAGAAGCTCAGCCTGTTGTAGCGCTCGGTTCGCGGCGAATCCACGTCGTAGCGCAACCCAATGTTCAAAGTAAGCTTCTTCGTGACGCGCCAGTCATCCTGCACGTAAACACCGGCATACGCACTCGCCGTGGCCGCATCGAAGCTGTGCGAGACCGAACCGCCATTGTTCGGCAGGCCTAAGAGGAAGGTCGCCAAACCGTTGCCTTCAGTGGAGACGGCAGACGCGTTCACCACCCGTTGAGTAAAACCGGCCCCAAAACCATAAGCACCGTCGGGATTACCTAGCTGCGTAAAGTTCAAGAAGAACTTTCGCCACTCGCCGCCCGCGCGCACTGTGTGTTTGGCTAACACCTTCGTCACATCGCCGCGAATGATGTGCGACATGGGCCGGTTCAGCAGAGTCGTGAAAGTGTTTTGTCCCAGGTTCGAAAGGTTCGTATTTCCCGAAAAACTGAAGTTGGGAAACTCGTAATTGGATATACCAGCGACATCGCTATAGTTTTGTGGAAAGCCAAGGGAAGCTGGCGTTGTGCCCTCGGAAAATGGATAGCGAATGCCGACGTTGCGAGCGAAGCCGTAGTTGAAATTCAGAATCGTGGTGGGTGAAAGAGTATAAACACCGTTAACCGTAACGTTGTATAAATCGCTCACATTTTTGCCGTCACCAATGGACGTGCCGATGGTGCCGAATCCATTCAGTGGCACATTCTCACCATGGTCGTATGAGCCGCGCGCGAACATGCGGAACTTCTCCGAGAAATTCTGGTCGATCCTCGAATCGAACTTATCGTCATCGGCGACACCTTTACCGGAAACGAAGAAGTTGTTTTGCATGGTGAACGGGTTAGTGGGAACCGCGTTAGGTTTCGGATAATATTTCAGCAAACCCTGCGCCACCTTATCGATGCGATTGGCGGGAATGATGTTGTTCGCGAAAGGAACCCGGTTACCGCTGGAATCGAGCGTCAAAGGATCATAAATCACCACGGGCTGCCCGTTGCCGTTCTTCAGGTTGGAAAAATCGCCGTTGATCCAATCATTGATGGGCACGCTGGCCTGGCTGGAGGTTCCGCGGCGGGCGCGCTGCGTCTGTTCACTGAAGAAGAAGAAGGTCTTGTTTGCACCGTTATAAATTTTGGGAATGCTGACAGGCCCGCCAATAGTGCCGCCGAACTGATTTTGCTGGAAGGCAGCCAATTTCACGCCGTTGCGATTGTTGGACCAGGTATTCGCATCCAACTTGCTGTTGCGAAGAAAATCGTAAGCCGAAACATGATACTGGTTCGTGCCGCCCCTGGTTGCCACGCTGATCACACCGCCGCCGGTGCGCCCGTATTGGGCTTCGAGTGAATTGGTGATCACCGCAAATTCCTGCACGCTATCCACAATCGGCGTATAGCCAGTTTGTAGGTTGCTGACGTTGTTCTCCGGCAAAATCACGCTGGTACCATCGATCGTAATTTCGTTGGTGGCATTGCGTCCGCCGCTGATGAACGGCGTCGATCCGCCGCCGCCGGGCACTACACCGGGCGCAAGTGTAGCCAATCCGAACACGCTTCGCCCGTTAAGCGGCAGATCGATAATCTGCTTCGTGCCGATCACCTTCGACACGGAGGAATTCTCAGTAGAAAGCTGCGAGGCAGCCGCCGTCACTTCCACAGTGCTCGATACATCGCCAATATTCATGGTCACTTCAAGGGTCACGGTCTGCTGCACGTTCACCCGGATATCGCTCTGCACATACTTCTGAAAACCCGGTTTTTCCAGAGTGATTCTGTAAGAACCTGGAGTGACGAAGCCCTGGTAAAAGCGGCCCTCCGCGTTGGTCGTCATTTCCTGCCGGACACCGGTCTCCTGATTTTCTATGGCGACGCTTACGCCGACGACCACGGCACCCGAGGCATCGCTCACGCGGCCGTCCAGAATACCGGTTGGAGTCTGAGCCGTCAGGCAGGAAACCAAAAACACCGCGAACGCGGCCATTCTAAGCAATCGACCCACCTCAATCATGCGGTCACTATATATCAAAATCGCTGTGGAAACTTACCAGCCCACCTTCTCGCCTTTGTTCTGTTCATCCAGCCACTTCTGCAGGGGTGCGAAATAATCGACAATCGCGGTGGCATCCATCTGTTTCGAACCCGTCAGGGACTGCAGCGCGGTTTGCCAGGGATGGCTCACGCCCATCGCTAGCATGGTATTTAATCGCTTGCCGGCTTCCGCGTTGCCGTAAATGGAACAGCGGTTCAGCGGCTCCTCGCAACCCGCGATTTGCGAGAGCGAACGGTGGAATTGGAACTGAAGAATGTCAGCTAGAAAATAGCGCGCATACGGCACGTTGGCCGCTACGTGATACTTTGCCGCAGCATCGAAATCCGCTTCGGTGCGCGCTGTGGGAGGAGCAATACCCTGATACTCGCGGCGCAGTTTCCACCACGCTTCGTTGTAATGCTCCGGCGTGATTTGCCCGCTGAAAACCTGCCATCGGTACTTATCGATCATCAATCCAAACGGCAGGAACGCGACCTTCTCCAAAGCTTTACGCAACAGCAAGCCAATGTCGCGCGACGCATCAGGGGCTTTGTCAATGAGACCGATTTTAACTAGATACTCGGGCGTTACGGAGAGCGCGATGGTGTCGCCGATGGCTTCATGGAAGCCGTCATTCGCGCTGTCGCGGAACAAAAACGGCTGCTTGTTGTAAGCGCGCTGGTAGAAGTTATGACCGAGTTCGTGATGGATCGTGAGGAAGTCTTCGGCTGTAGGCTCGATGCACATCTTGATCCGCAGATCATTGTCGGAATCAAGGTCCCAGGCGCTGGCATGGCAAACCACATCGCGGTCGCGCGGCTTGGTGAACAGCGAGCGCTCCCAGAAAGTAGGAGGCAGCGGCGCGAACCCCAGTGAAGTAAAAAAGCTCTCGCCATAGTGCGCCATCTGCTTCGCATCCGTGTTGCGCTTTTTCAGAATCTCGCTGAGATTGTAGCCGGGCGAGGCATCCTTCGGCTCCAGCAGAGGATAGATGTTGTCCCACGTCTGTGCCCACATGTTGCCAAGCAGATGAGCCGGAATCGGTCCATCGGCTGGCACAACGCCTGCGCCATATTTCTCACGCAGCTTCTTGCGAGTGTAGGTGTGGAGCGAAAGATACAGGGGCCTTACCTGAAGCCAGAGCCGGTCCAGCTCGGCCGCAAAAGCATCAGGCGGCATGTCATATTTTTCGCGCCACATGGCACCGGTATCTTTGAAGCCAAGCTCACGTGCGCCTTTGTTCGCAAGCGACACGTATTGCGTAAACGGTGCGCGAATGGGCTTGGCAATGGCATGCCACCCGGTCCATGCATCGAGCAACTGCTTGGGATCGCGGCTCTCGGCAAGAATCTTTTCAAGGTCGCCCAGGTCGAGACACTTATCGGGTGTCGGGCAATACTTGCCCTTGCCGTAAGTCCCCTCCATACCCGCAACGATCCTGGTGAGCTCTTCGCTTTCTTTCGGATTTGCGGGAGTGGCAATAGTCAAGCCGTTGCGCAATAGCAGCATCTTGCGTTCGATGTCTTCGGGCAGCGGAGTGCCTTTATACTTTGCTGCTTCTTTAGCCCAGATCACTCCGGCGTTGATCAGGCGCTCATCTGCCTTGGCGGCGAGTGCTTCGGTATCATCCGTGATGAAATTGCTTTTCACCCAGTCGGCGCGCTGGGCCTCTGTCGAGAGGATCAGCCCCTGGCGCTCAGCATCTTCGACAAACTTTTTAGCTTGTTCGATGGTGGCGGAGTACGCAGGAACACAGAGCAGAAGTGCAACAAGGAGCTTCACGCTTTTCACTTTACTGCACCCTGCTGTTAGACACTGTGGAGATGCGAGTTTTGCTCATGTTTGCGCTTCTTTCGGCCGGTAGCCTGCAAGCTGCCACTCAGCGATTCGATCTGGTGGTTTATGGCGGGACGGCGGGTGGCGTGGTGACTGCCGTGAGTGCCGCGCGGGAAGGGTTGCATGTGGTGCTGCTCGAACCCGGTACGCATCTGGGCGGCATGACCACCGGCGGACTCTCGCGAACCGATGTGGGAAAGCGCGAAGTGATTGGCGGCATGGCTCTCGAGTTTTACCGGCGCTTGGGCAAGCGTTATGACGTGGGCCGGTTCGGGCAGGATGTGGCCTGGTACTTTGAGCCGCACGTGGGCGAGCAGGTGCTGGAAGAGATGCTGCGTGAAGCCAACGTGATTGTGGTGAAGCACCAGCGCTTGCGTGAAGCGACCGGTGTGCGCAAGAGCGGTGCGGTGGTGGAGGCGATTACTACCGAGGATGGTTCTGTGTATGAAGCGCGTGCCTTTGCGGACTGTTCTTATGAAGGCGATCTGATGGCGCAGGCTAAGGTGAAGTACACGTGGGGACGCGAGGGGATCGCTGAATATGGGGAATCGCTTGCCGGGGTGCGGGACCGGACGCCGAAGCATCAGTTCCTGGTGCGCGTTTCGCCTTTCGATGCTGCGGGGAAGCTGTTGCCCGAAATATCGGCGGCTTCGACGAAGGGCCAGGGGGGGCTGCGGACCGGAAGGTGCAGGCTTATAACTTCCGCATGATTCTGTCGGATGACCCGGCGAACCAGGTGCCGTTTCCGAAGCCTGATGGGTACGATGCCAAGCGCTTTGAGTTGCTGGCGCGGTTGATTCAGGCAACAAAAGAGAAGACCGGGAAGGCTCCGCGTTTCGGCGACTTGTGCAACCCGCTGGTGATTCCGAATCATAAGGTGGATACGAACAACAACGGCGCATTTTCGACTGACTACATCGGTCGGGATTGGGATTATCCGGAAGGCAGTTACGCGACGCGCGCACGGATCTGGAAGGATCATGAACTCTATACCAAAGGTTTCTTCTGGTTTCTGGCGCACGATGCGCGGGTGCCCAAGGAGCTGCAGGCCGAAGTGAATGGGTGGGGCTTGGCGAAAGACGAGTTTCAGGATACCGATCACTGGCCGAACCAGTTGTATGTGCGCGAGGCGCGTCGCATGGTTGGCGAATACGTGATGGTGCAGAAGGATCTGCAAACCGATTTGCGAAAGGCAGATGCGATTGGAATGGGGAGCTATAACAGCGATTCGCATAACATACAGCGCTTGGCGACTGGGGATGGCGCGGTGGAGAACGAAGGCGATATGCAGGTTGCTGTTACGCCCTACCAGATACCGTATCGCGTGATGCTGCCCCGGAGAGGGGATGCCGCAAACCTGCTGGTGCCGGTGTGCTTTTCGGCTAGCCATGTCGCGTATTCCAGTCTGCGGATGGAACCGCAGTACATGATTTTGGGGCATGCGGCCGGTATCGCGGCTGCGATGGCGATTCGGGGCGGTACTGCGGTTCAGGATATTAATGTGGCTCAGCTTCAGAGCAAGCTGAAGACTCAGCTCATGATCGATGAATGGAAGCATTAGGGTTCCAGACCGAGAATCCAGCCTTCGGTGTAGGCGCTTGGCGGAAGCTTCACGGATAAGAAGCGGCGGAGAGACGCCGGAACGGTGAGTTGGGCTTGCAGGGTGCGGACTTGTACTTCGTCTTTGCAGGAGCCGGGCCAGTGGCCCAGCCCACATAGTGACGGGTAGATTTCGGCGATGACGTAGCGGGTAGCCGGTGCTTCGAAAGGCCAGACGGAGCAGTCTCCGAGTGCGGTACGGAGCCGTTGCAGGTGCGGGATGCCGGTGAGCGACTGGCTGCCGCAGGTGCCTGGATAGGCTAACTTCCAGGGTGGCTTCGCGCCCCTCTGTTCAGTGGCGCGTTGCGGGAGGGCGATAGGTGGCTTCGTGGTGGTTAAGTATGGACCTGCGTGCTTCGGAGGGCAACCCCAAAAGGGAGCGGCGCCTCCGGTTAAGCGGCGGTTCAGTTCGGCTGCTACGGCGAAACGGTTGTTGCTGTTGTCCTCTGCATCTTCGATGAGCTCTGTAAGCAGGGGCCACGGGATTTGATAATGAGCAAAGCCTAAAGGGAAATCGAAGCCTAACAGGATACGGCCTTTCAACGATTGCGTTAGCGTTGTGATTTCGCGCATCGCCTGATAGCGTGTCGGCGGATTATGCGCGTGGCCATCGTGGCAGTACCAGATGCTGTCGGCACCTGTTTTGGGTGTTGCGTTGGCGCTCCAGTCTACGACGATGACGTGGTCAAACGCGTGGGGACATGACGGCATCGGGACAATATCGCTCTATGAATTCCTGGCCCAACTGGGCGCGACGAACGCGTTCGCGGGAAAGGGCGATGACTGTATTTTCAAGATGCGTGCCGCTGGGGTATACGTCGGGGCTATTGCGCAGGCCGTACTTCAGGTATATGGGTGCGGCGACCCGGATGAGTTCGGGGATTTCGTAGTAGCGGAGGAAGCCGCCGATGTTGTCCGGAGCTTCGATGTAGAAATCGATGGGCATGTGGACGGCCTGGCGGATGGCCGCGATCTGCGGGATGGAGAGATCGCTCGGGATGTTGAGCGTGGTGGCACCCAGGTCTTCCATGAGCCGGGCGCTGGCCGGGTTGCACGGGGCCATCATGACGGAGGTCTTGATGATGAGGTCTGCGGGGAGGTCGCCTGATTTTTTAAGCTGGCCGATGATTTGGAGGACCCCCAGATCGCTGACCAGAACACTGCGAAGGCCTAGATCGATGGCATGCAGCAGGTCTTCGAGAGCGAAGGCGAGTTGGGTGGCTCCGCGCGCCGCAAGACCGAGTGCCTTGCCTGCGGGCGAGTAGACTTGCGCGCCGGTATCGAAGGTAGCACGCGGGCCGATGAAGAGATTCACTTCCACTTTGGCTTCGCGGCCGATCTCGAGCATCTCGAAAATTTCGGAATTCGACATCAGCATGATGCCGGAGCCCTGGCTGACGCGATGGATGGGTACTTGGCGCAGTTGCGCTTCATCGAGCACGGCGCGAAGCACTTTCGGGCCTTCAGTGGAAGGGATCTCGATACGGTACTGGCCGCCATCGGGAAAGCGCTGCGAGCTGGTGGTGGCTTCGTCAGTACCGGGGAGGCCGAGTTTTTCAATTAGGTGTTGGGCGCGCATGCGGGGAGGATTTCCGATTGAGGTAATAGTTTTGCGATTTCTTCGCAGCCGCGGGTTTCGCCTTCGTGATGGAAGACGAGTACCGAAGGGCCCGCGCCGCTGAGCACGCAGCCGAGCATCCCGGGCGCCTTTAGGGCAAGCACTTCTGCTAAGCCAGCAATCAGAGGCACACGGTATGGGTGGTGCAGCCGGTCATAGAGGGCGCGGCCAATGGCTTCGAGGTTGCCCGTTGCGAGTGCCGCCACCAAAACGGCTGTACATTGCAGGTTAAAAACCACGTCGGCCCGAGTATAGCTGGGGGGTAGCGCGGCACGGGCTTCCGCTGTGGAGAGCGCGTAATTGGGAACTACCACGGAAATAGAGAGTTGCGGGGGAATAGGAATATTTACGGCCGTTGTGAATCCATCGGAATCCATCATTGCCGCGACCAAGCCCCCCAGGACTGCAGCCGCTGCATTATCCGGATGGCCTTCGAGTTTTGCGCACTCGTTCAGCAGTTCCTGAGTGGTGAGGTTAGGAACGGCGATTTTCAAAGCGGCGGTCAAGGCAGCGGCGCTGGAGCCCAAGCCCTTCCCTACCGGGATGCCGTTCTGAATTTTCAGATGGAAGGCTTGCGGCGTATAACGGGAGATGGTCTGGCGGATCAGGTTCGATTCATCCGTGGGGATGGATTCGGCATCGCGGCCTTTGACGGTGATCTGCCATTCGCTTGCGGGTTCGGCTTGGCATTCGAGGTGAACGTTGATCGCAAGAGCCAGGGTATCGAAGCCAGGACCCAGGTTGGCGCTTGAGGCTGGGATGCGTACTTTGATCATAATTGCACCGCTGGCTCGTCCACCGTGAGAGTTTGGGCAGCCGCGTCGACTGTAGCGCGGATACCGATGGGGAGCGTTACCTGGTCAGTGGTGTGGCCGAAGCTGAGGCCGTAGTAGACGGGGATGTTGAGATCGCCAAGCAGATAATCGATTGCTTCGCCGAGTGAGTAGGCGCTCGAGTGATTCGGGGGCGGACAGTCTTTACACTCGCCTACTATGATGGCTGCGGCTTTCTGAAGTTTTCCAGCTAAACGAAGTTGGGTGAGCATGCGGTCGATGCGATAAATATCTTCGCCGATGTCTTCTAGGAGCAGAATGCGTCCTTCGGTTTGCACTTCCCAAGGGGTGCCCAGCGTGGTGGTGAGCAGGGTGAGATTGCCACCCGCGAGCGGGCCGCTTGCCTTACCAGGGCGGATGGTGCGCAGCGTGTGTGCAGGCTGGAGGGGGTTGCCATCTGGAGGATTGGTTTGCAATCCAAGCGGTGAAGTCTCAAAGATCGCCTTCGTGAGGTGCTGTTGGGACCATGTGGAAAGGTGGCTGAGCGGGACCGGGCCGTGGAAGGTGATCAAGCCGGTGCGCTGGTGAATGGCAGTGTGGAGCGCGGTGATATCGCTATAGCCGAGGAAAACTTTCGGGTTGCGGCGGATGAGATCGAAGTTGATGAGCGGGAGCATTTGCGCGCTGCCGTAACCGCCGCGAATGCAGAAGATCGCTCGGATTTCGGGGTCGGCAAACATGGCGTGCAGGTCATCGGTGCGCTCGCGGGCTGTTCCGGCTAGGTACCCGTAGCGCGCTTTCACGTGCGCACCCATTTTGAGCTTCAAGCCGAAGAAGTCGCAAAAGCGCTTGGCGAAATCGAGCTCGTCGGGGTCGCTAACGTAGCTGGAAGGAGTGATGAGACCGACGGTGTCGCCGCGTTTGAGAGCACGCGCAAGCAGGGGCTTGGGGAGTGAGAGGGCGGCCATTGCCGCACTAGCCTGGAGAAAGGTGCGGCGTTCCATAGTTAGAGGATAATGGACCCGGGAGCAACTCTGTGCTGACGAGCGTTCGAGTTCCGCGCGAAGAGTATCTGGCAACGAGCTATCGCCCGGACTGCGACTATGTCGATGGGGAGTTGCTGGAGAGAAACGTTGGCGAATGGGAGCACAGCCGGTTGCAGATGCTGTTGAGCCAGTTTCTGTTCAGTCTGGAAGCGGAATTGGGCATCCTGGTTGTGCCGGAGCAGCGGGTTCAAGTGAGGCCTACCCGCTTTCGCATTCCGGATATTGCGGTGCTGACCGCGGCACCGAGCGGACCGGTGGTTCAGGACCCGCCTTTTTTGTGCATTGAAATTCTGTCGCGCCGTGACCGGGTGGAGGAAATGCAGGTCCGAGTGGATGATTACCTGGAGTTCGGTGTGCAGTACGTCTGGCTGATTGACCCTCGAACGAAGCAAGCATGGGTGCATACACGCAAGGGGGTCACTGAAGCCGGAGACGGGGTGCTCTGTACTGAATCCCCTCGCATTTGCGTCCGGCTTGGTGAGTTGGCTTAGCACTTATACCGAGAAGTGAAAGATGTCGGTTACTTGCAGCATGTTTCCGCCGAACAGGGGGAGTGGAATCTGCTGGCCTGATGTGTAGGTGATGGTCAGGCGATCCGGTGTTGAGACTTTGACCTGTTGCCGGACTGGGTCTACCGCCCAAAACTCCACGCCGCCATTCTGGAGGCATAGATTTTCGCGGTCGTAAAGATCGCTCGCGGTATTGGAGGCGGAAAGGACTTCAATCACCAGTTCCGGAACGCCATGGAAGTAGCCTTCGGGGTCTACGTTACCCAGTCGACGTGCTGAGACATAAGCCACATCGGCCACGCGCAATTCACTATCGGGAACTGGCTTGAAGGCGAACTCGGTATCGACGATGCTGCCCCGCTCCGATAGTGCTTCTAGCAAACGCCTGAGGCCTCGCTGAATGAGGAAATGTTTCCACTTCGGTCTGGTCACGGCGGCAACCTCTCCCTGGTGCAATTCGTGATACACAGGCCCATCATCTTCCGGGAATTGAGCGAACTCGCTCACTGTCAGGAGATGAGTAATTGGTGCCATCAAACTGCCAGGATTTCTTTCTCTTTCTGCTTGGCTGAAGCGTCCAGTTTCTGGATTTGAACGTCGGTGAGTTTCTGGACTTCGGCGGTTCCGGCGCGCTCCTCGTCTTCAGCGATGGTCTTGTCTTTGGCTAACTTCTTGAGCTGTTCGTTGGCGTCTCGGCGGACGTTGCGGATGCTGACGCGATGGTCTTCGGCAATGCTGTGGAGGCGCTTAACCAGTTCTTTGCGGCGCTCTTCGGTGAGCGGCGGGATGGGCAGGCGAATCACCTTGCCATCGTTGGCGGGGTTGAGGCCGATGTCGGAATTGCGGATAGCCTTTTCAATCGCGCTCAGGATCGACATGTCGTAGGGCTGGACGGTGATGAGCGCGGGTTCCGGAACATGCAGGTTTGCGACCTGATTGAGCGGCGTCGAAGTGCCGTAATAATCGACGCGGATGTGATCAAGGATGCTGATGGTCGCGCGACCGGTGCGAATGGCCGACATATCATGAGCGAGAGCGGTTACGGCCTGCTCCATCTTGGTTCGTGCTTGCGTTTCAATCTCTTTGACGGTTGGCATGTTTAACGGATGAACGTTCCGATGGGTTCGCCCATCGACATACGCATTATATTTCCAGCGGTGTTCAAATTAAAAACTAGTATAGGTAGCTTGTTGTCGCGGCACATGGCGATGCTGGTGGAATCCATAACGCCAAGCGATTTGGAGAGCACTTCCGTATACGAGATTTCCTTGTACATGACGGCGTCGGGGTGCTTCATGGGGTCTTTGTCGTAGACGCCATTGACCTTGGTGGCCTTGGCGATGACCTCGGCGTGAATTTCAAGAGCCCGAAGCGTGGCGGCGGTGTCTGTCGAGAAGTATGGGTTCGAGGTGCCAGCGGCGAAGATGACAACGCGGTTCTTTTCGAGATGCCGGATTGCGCGGCGCCGGATGTACGGTTCGCAGACCTGATGCATTTCGATGGCGCTCATCACACGCGTATGGCAGCCCTGGTGTTCGAGAGCGTCCTGCATGGCAAGCGAGTTGATGACTGTTGCGAGCATGCCCATGTGATCGCCCGTGACGCGGTCCATATTCTTGGCGGCTAAAGCGATGCCGCGGAAGATATTGCCGCCCCCCACCACAAGACCTACTTGCAGGCCTTTGGCGGCAATAGCAGCCACTTCCGCCGCGAGGCCCGTGACGCGTTCCGCATCAATACCGAACGAACCATTGGCGCCGGCCATGGCTTCGCCGCTGAGCTTAAGAAGGATGCGTCCGTACTGGGCCATTGAATTATTCCGCGGCTTCTGGTTCGTGGGCGGCTGAAGTTTCGCCCACCTTGAAGCGGGCGAAGCGGGCGACCGAGATGTTTTCGCCCAGCTTAGCGATCTTGCTCTTGATAATCTGATCGACCGTCATGGTGGCTTCCTTGACGTAGGGCTGATCATACAGACAGACCTCTTCATAGAATTTGGCCATGCGGCCTTCTACGATTTTTTCTGCTACCTTTTCCGGTTTACCTTCGTTGATGGCGCGCGCTTTCTGGATGTCCTTCTCTTTGGCCAGTGCGTCCGCGGAGACGTCTTCTTTGCGGAGGAACTGGGGATCGGCTGCGGCGATGTGCATGGCGAGATCACGGACAAGGTCTTGAAAATCGTCAGTGCGCGCGACGAAATCGGACTCGCAGTTAACTTCGATCAAGACTCCTAGCTGGCCGCCGGGATGGATGTAGTGAGAGACAAGACCCTGGCGCGTGGCGCGGCTGGATTTCTTGCCGGCATTGGTGATGCCGCGCTTACGGAGGACCACTTCGGCTTCGGCCATGACGCCGTTTGCTTCTTTGAGCGCGCTCTTGCATTCCATCATGCCGGCGCCGGAGCGTTCGCGGAGTTCTTTTACTTGTTGAGCTGTGATTTCGGGCATAGTTTTTTTTCAGCCACCGGCCATGGCCGGTGCCACATTAGTCTTCGGGACGGGGGGTTGGTTCTTCACCCATCAGGCTTTCGGCCATGATCTGTTCGTTGAATTTCGGGTCTACGTATTCGGTGTATGCAGGTACGGCTTCGTCGGCGGGAGTTTCATCGGTGATGAGCTTCTCGGTGAAATCCTGCTCAGTGGCTAGAGCGCGGCCTTCGATGACGGAATCTGAAATTTTGGTGGTGAAGAGACGAATGGCGCGCAAGGCATCGTCATTGCCGGGGATGACCCAATCCACTTCTTCAGGATCGCAGTTGGTGTCGACGATTGCGACGACCGGGATGCCGAGGCGGCGCGCTTCCTTGACAGCAATGGCTTCCTTATTTGAATCGATGACGAAGAGAATATCGGGCAGGCCGGGCATGTCTTTGATTCCGGCGAGATTGAGTTCGAGCTGCTTGCGCTCGCGCTCGAGGCGGATGACTTCTTTCTTGGGACGCGATTCGTAGCCGCCATCCATGGACATTTGATCGAGCTCTTTCAAACGCTTGATGGACTTCTGAACGGTTGCCATATTAGTAAGCAAACCGCCTAGCCAGCGCTGGTTAATGTAATACATGTTGCAGCGCGTAGCTTCTTCAGCGATGGCTTCCTGGGCCTGGCGCTTAGTGCCGACGAAGAGAATGTTCTTGCCCTGTGCGGACATCTCGCCGACGAAGCGGGCGGCGTCTTTGAATAGCTTGAGGGTCTTCTGGAGATCGATGATGTAAATGCCGTTGCGTTCGCCGAAGATATATTCTTTCATCTTGGGGTTCCAACGCTTGGTCTGGTGCCCGAAGTGTACGCCTGCTTCGAGCAGTTCTTTCATGGAGATTGCTGGCAAAGTTGTAGTGCTCCTGTGAGGTTAAAGGGTGGAGGGTAGTGGCGATCTTAGAACCGGGCGAAAGCGCCTGGCAGAACGTCATGGATCGAGGGACACCGCAGGGCGATGTCCCCGAATGACAGCTTTCCCGGCCATGGCCGGGTCCACGTTATCGCTTGGAGAACTGGAAGCGCTTGCGGGCACCCCTCTGACCGTACTTCTTGCGTTCGTGCTTGCGCGGATCGCGAGTCAGGAATCCGGCCAATTTGAGCGCGGGGCGCAGTTCAGCGTTGAAGGAAACCAAGGCGCGGGAAATGCCGAGACGGATGGCACCGGCCTGACCGATGAAGCCGCCGCCATTTGCGACAACCAAGATGTCGAACTTTTCCGATGTTTCGGTTGCGATCAGAGCCTGACGGACGGGAAAGCGGGAGGCCTCCGTCGGAAAATAATGTTCCAGAGTGCGGCCGTTGATCTTGATGGCTCCGCTGCCGGGCCGGAGATAAACGCGGGCGATAGCACGCTTGCGGCGGCCGGTGCCCAAATACTGGGTGATCTGTTTGATTGCCATGATTTAAGAAGCTTGTGCGGACACGGATTTGACTCGTACTTCTTTTGCAACGGGTTTTTGCGCGATATGTGGGTGCTTATCGCCCGCGTACACGTTTAGCTTGCGGTACATCTGCTTGCCCATTTTCGATTTCGGGAGCATACCGAAAATCGCGTCTTCCAGCATGCGCTGAGGACGGGTGGAGCGGACGCGCTGCAGGGTGCGTTCGACCAAACCGCCGGGGAAACCGGTGAAATGGCGATACACCTTCTGGCCTTCTTTCTTACCGGTCAGAACGACTTTTGCGGCGTTGATGATGATGACGTGGTCGCCCGCGTCAATGAACGGAGTGTAATTGGGCTTGGTTTTACCCATCAGGATACTGGCAGCCAGACTGGCCACTTTGCCGAGCACCTTGCCATCGCAATCGATGACATGCCACTGGCGAGCTACGGCGTTTTTTGTTGGAAACTGCGTGGTGCTCATGTGGGACACACTTCTCCGGAAACTTGTAAACGTACCTGACAAGGGTATCCGATTAGAGATGGGATGTCAAAATAGATAGTCTCATCTCATGTCACCAGCGACCGATTAGGGGCTGGTTGCCGGGCCCTCCGAAAGCGATGAAACGGTCACCGCCTGGGCCGGTGCCATCGTAGGCGCCGTTGCCGTTGAAATCCAGAACCCAAAAGCCATTGTTGTATATGCCAATTTTACTGGTGCCGCTGCCGTTCCAATCGGCCACGACTGGGACGTCACCCGAATTGCCACCAAAGGCGTAGAATTTGTCCTGACCTGCGCCCGTGCCGTCGTAGATGCCGTTGTTATTGGTATCGAGGATCCAGAACCCATTGCGGAAGATGCCTATTTTGGTTTTGCCATCCCCGGTCCAATCGCCTGTTAAAGGCTTATCGCCTGGGGCGTAGGGAAGTTTGAGTAGTAGCGATCGATTGCGGTTTCGTAGGAACCGGTGCCATTGTAATCGAGCACCCACCTGCCTTGATAGAAGTAGCCGATTTTGGTGCGCTTGTCACCGTTCCAATCGCCTAGCAAGGGGATTTCGCCTGCTCCGTTGCCCCCGTAGCCGAAGAAGGCATCGCCGGTATCGAAGGTGCCGCTGCCGTTAGTATCCAGCGCCCAAAAGCCGGTGTTGTAATAGCCGATTTTGGCCTTACCATCGCCGGTCCAATCGCCGACGACGGGGATGAAGTTGGTGCCGCTTCCCCCGAAGGCGTAGAACTTGTCGCCACCGAGACCGGTGCCATCATAGGTGCCGTTGCCGTTGTAATCAAGGGCCCAGAAACCGTTCAGGTAGTAACCGACTTTGGTGCGGCCGTCGCCGTTCCAATCGCCCGTGACGGCGATGGCACCGGGCTGTCCGGCAAAGGGGAAGACGCGGTCAGAAACTTCGTAAGCGCCGCTGCCGTTCGAATCGAGAACCCAGGTGGGGGTATTGGGCTGGAAAGAGCCTACGTTTTGCTGGCCCAGGGCTCCGGTTTGTTGCACGTTGAAGCTTGCTCCGCCGACATTGACGGTGGCGGTGCGGTTCTGGCCGGGGTCGGCGGCGATGGAGAAGTTGACGGTGCTGTTGCCGAAGACGTAAGACGGGCTGGTTATGGTGACGAACGGCGAATTGCTGGAGACGTTATAAGGGCAGGAGGGATCGGTGGCGATTATGGATATGGAACCGCTGCTGCTCGCGCTGTTGGTGTAGATGATGGGGGTGCTGAGAGTAAAGAAACAGGCGACGGCTTTGGTGGTCCGGATGCGGCCGGAGCCATCGCCGAAATAGAGGTTCTGGGAACGATCGATGGTGATGCTGAAAGGATTGATTGCTGCCGATGTTGCGGGGCCGCCATCGCCGGAGAAGCCGAACGTACCGTTGCCGGCAACGGTTGAGACGTAGCTATTCGTTGCGCTGATTTTGACGATGCGGCCGGCAGCACCGACGAATACGTTGCTCGATTGATCGACGAACAAGCCGGAATTGTACGACAGACTGAGATTGCTCCAACGGCCGCCGTCGAGGTAGGTACCTTGGAGGTTGTTTGCAATCAGGTCGATGATGTTCGTGCTCAGGGTGATGCGGCGGACGCCGACGCTATCGGCAACATACAGATGTCCCGCGCCGTCGAGCGAGATGGCGTGGGGAAGCGACAAAGTGGCGTTAGTGGCTAAGCCGCCATCGCCGCTGATGCCTGGTGCGCCGGTGCCTGCGACGGTGGTAATGATTCCGGTCTGCGCATCGATCTTACGAACACGGTTGTTGTAACCGTCGGCAATATAGAGATCACCATTCGAGGCGAAGGCGAGCTTGTTGCCGGGGGAGTAATAAAAATTGAACTGGGCCGCGAGCGCGGGACCGCCATCCCCTGAAAAGCCGCTGGTATCGGCGGAATTGCCCACCGTGGAAGAGACACCGTTTACGAGCTTGCGAATGCGGTTGTGCTCCACGTAACTCATGGATCCATCGGGGTGAAAGGCGATTGCCGAAGGATTATTAACGGAGCTAAGTGCCGTGCCGAGAACGCCGGTTGAGAGGTTAACTTTGCGGATTGCGGAATCCCGCACTGCTGTGAAAAGCAATGACCCCGCATTATCGAGCGCGAGGGCGCCGGGACCTTCAATATCACCGCGGGAGAGGGGTGCGTCGGTGGCGAGTTGACCGTCCGTACTGCTATCCCAAGTGCCGTTACCAGCAACCGTTGTGACAGCGGTGGCGGTGATTTTACGGATGCGGGAGCCATCGGTCACGTAGGCGGTGCTTCCGGCGGTATCGAAGGCAATTTGGCCGAGGCCGGAGAACGACGCCAAGGCGGGGCTTCCGCCATCGCCTGCGAAGCCGGGGGCAAACGGATTGCCAGCCACAAGCGTAATATTGGGCTGATTCGCTCGTATCAGGCGGATGTTGTAGCGTTCGATAACATAGAGGTTGTCGGACGGGTCTACAACGACACCGCTGGGACCGATTTGGGCGGAAGTGGCCGGGCCGCCGTCGCCGGAATTACCAGCGACGCCGGTGCCGGCGAAGGTGGAAATGACTCCGCCCACCACCTTCCTGATGCGGTAGTTGGTGCTGTCGCCGATGTAAACGGTGCCGGTGGAATCGACCGCAACGCTGCCTGGGTAATAAAGAGAAGCTGAAACCGCGGGACCCGAATCGCCTACGAATGCGGGGATTCCGTTGCCTGCGAACGTTGAGATGATGCCTGCCGGGGAAACGGCGCGAATACGATGATTATTGGAATCCGCGATGTAGAAGGTACCCAAGGCATCGATCGCAACGGATGTTGGGTAGTACAACTTTGCTGAAGTGGCAGGGCCGCCATCACCTGCGAAACCGGTGGCTCCGTTGCCCGCGACGGTGGTGATGATGCCGGCAGGGGTGATTTTGCGTACCCGACCGCTGCCGGATTCCGCAAAGTACAGGTTGCCCGATGAATCAAGCGCGAGGCCACTGGGGTAATTCAAGGTGGCGTTAATGGCTTGGCCTCCGTCACCGGTGGAGTTAATGATCCCGTTGCCTGCGAACACTGTGGTGCGACCGGCAGTATCTATTTTCCAAATCTGCGCCGGGGAAATGGAGACATAAGTATTCCCTGAGACATCGAGCACGATTCCAGAGGAAAGCGTGAATCCGATGGAAAGAGCAGGGAGGTTGCGGGGACCGCCTCCGGCTATGGTCTGAATATTTTGAGCGGCTAAGGGGAGGAGAAGAAAAGCACCGATAAGCGTATAAAAGAATGACATTTTGAGAGCTGGTTCAGGTTAGCATGCGACATGTGAGGAAAATTACATCTTCGGCGTATGAGGGTATAGGACGGGATTTTGGCGGGAACAGCAATTCAAAAACTGTCAGCGTTTGGCGTTATGCGGCTGATTTTCTCCATTGTTGGCGGAGTGCGGCTTGGCGGAGTTCGGAGGTTGTAAAAACAAAGCCGAATTCGGAAGGCGTGAAAGTTAAGTGATTTTGTTTGTGATAGGTGAACGCGGCGACGGCGTCATCCAGCATTTCTTGTGCCTCTTTTTTGCTTCGGGCTTGGTGCTCGCGGAGTTCGGCCATAGCCTTATAAAGGGTGCGGTTCAGGCGGGCCTCCTGCAGGTGGATGTTGTGGAGCGTTCTTTCGTGGCGTTCCCAGGCGTTGGCTTCGATCATGGCGGTTTGGACATCGCGGATTTCCAGGTCGGCGATGTGGTCCGGTTGAGCTTCGAGATGGCCCATGGCGAGGATGGTAGCTTCCATCGCGCGGCCTCGTTCGAGACGCCATTGGGTGTCGCAGATGGTTTGCGCCAGCATTTTTTCTACTGTGCCATGGGGTTTGAGATCGAGATTTAGCGCGCTGCTGAAACGGACGTAGCGGCCGTGATCTTCATTCGGCAAAACTACTAATTGACTGGTGAGGCCATGCCGCAACGCGTTTAGGGAGATGGCTTTTTTGCCTTCAGCGGTGGCGGGTCCGGTGGATTTTTCGGAGTTTTGCTGGTTTGTCAGAATTTGTTTCGCGCTAGTGCTCATTTTGTGTGGTGCCCTCGGCTTTAGGGGAGCATGGGGAAGGGCGCTGGCTTAGGGGAGAAACAGCGTAAGTGGAATAGGACAAAGGGTGAAAAAAATTTGGGGGAGTTGGGACTGAATAAGCAAAGACACTTCACGCAGAGCGCGCAGAGGAGATCAAAGGCTTTCGAAAAACGCGTGGGGTGAATCGAATTTCACCTTAGAAGTACTATTTCGGTAGTATTAGTGGTTACCCTAGTGGACATTTAGTCTTAGCTCGGTGACAAAAGGTTAAAGAGGGTCGGTAAAGTGAAGCGGCACCTTCCGGACGAGAGGCTTGTCGAACTCGCCCACGGATTGTTAGCGCATGAGGCGGCCGTTCCCCCCGGAGCGTCCACAGACTCTGTTTTCCGGGCATTCGATAAGGTGCGTCAACCTGTGGGAACGCTGGCCGGCGTAGCCGGATTCAGGGTATTGCTTATGCGCGCTTTAACGTTGGGAAAAGCGCAAAGTGCGCCTCTTACCGTGATAAGCGTTCAGCAAGACGGGTCCTTAAAAGGCTTCAACGAACTTTCCCCTCAGGTGGCAAGCGAGGCGGGCTTAGTGCTGATGACGGAGCTACTCGGGCTGCTTGTAGCCTTTATCGGAGATGCTTTGACGATGCAAATTGTACGGAACGCGTGGCCGGAACTGAACACGTTTGGAACCGCAGCCCCTGGAGAAATTAAAGATGAACCGAAACGATAGAGTGAAGATCAATCTGCTTCGCACAGGGGTTCCGGGCCTGGATGAAATTCAGGGAGTGTCTTCCTGAATTTCCATTCAACATTATCGCGGGCGCGCCAGGCTGCGGAAAAACCACACTGGCGCATCAATTTATCTTCGCGAATGCCACACCGGAGCGCCCGGCAATTTACTTCACGGTACTGGGCGAGCCGGCGTTGAAGATGTTGCGCTACCAGCAACAATACTCCTTTTTCGAACTTTCGAAGCTGAACAATGCCGTACGTTTCATTAATTTAAGCCAGGTTCTAGTGGAACAAGGATTGGCTGGAATTCTGGAAGAGATTACCAAGCAAGTTGAGGCAATCAATCCGCATGTTGTGGTGGTGGATTCGTTTCGGACGGTGATGCGCACAGCCGATGAAAATGAAACGCAGATTCAATCCTTCGTGCAGAATCTGGGTTTGATGTTGACGGGTTGGGAAGCCACAACTTTCCTGCTCGGAGAGTATGCCGAAGCTGAGGTGCCAAATAACCCGGTCTTCACCGTGGCGGATGGGCTGTTGTGGCTCTCTCAAATGGTGGAGCGGAACTCCGTGGTGCGGAAGCTGCAGGTCTTGAAATCGCGCGGCCAGGCATCCGTACCGGGGTTGCATACGTTCCGCATTACGGATGGGGGCCTACAGACTTTTCCCCGCACGCTGGGCTTGTCTGGCCGCACCAAAATCGGACGCGGCACAAAACGCCTCTCCATGGGAATTCCAGAGTTGGACGAAATGATGGGAGGTGGCGTTCCCGAAGGCGATAGTCTGCTGATTGCGGGTTCGTCCGGGACCGGAAAATCTTTGTTAGCGACGCAATTTATTGCTGAGGGCTTGCAGCAGGGCGAGCCGGGAATTGTTGCAGTATTTGAAGAACGCCCGGAAGAATACGCGGCGCGGGCCGAGAGCTTCGGGCTGGAGCTTGAAGGACCACTACGCGACGGCAGCCTGAAGGTGATTTATCTTCGGCCCCTGGATCTATCGGTGGACGAAACGATGCAGGAGATACTCGATGCAATTGAGAAAACCGGGGCGAAGCGACTGGTGATCGATTCGCTGGCGGGATTCGAGATGGCGCTGGCGCCGGGTTTCCGCGCCGATTTCCGGGAATCGCTCTACCGGATGATTTTTTCGCTGACCGGGATCGGGGTGACGATTTTAAGCACCGTGGAAATGGAAGAATCGTTTACGGAGTTGCTGTTCAGCACCTATTCGATTTCGTTTCTTACCGACGATATTATCCGTCTTCGGTATGTGGAAATTGAAGGGCAGCTTTGCAAGGTATTGATGGTGGTGAAGATGCGCGGCGGCGCCCACAGTACCGACATACGGCAATATGAAATCTCCGCGCAGGGTGTGGAGATTGGCAAGCGGCTGACCGGCTTCGACCATGTGATTACCGGCATTCCTACGCATGTCAATCAGAAGCCGACGAGCTGACTGTCAGGGCTCACCACGTGAAATCGAAGCTTAAGCGGGAGTTCAAAATGCCGGACCTGTACCGTTCCTTCGTCGATTCTTCTCCCATGCCCATCGCCGGGGTGGACGAAGATGGCCACACCATCTGCTATGTGAATCCCGCGTTTTGCGTAATCACGGGCAAAACTAGCGAAGCGCTAATCGGCAATTCGTTTTCCAACTGTGTGACAGAGGGAGATAAGTGCCTGTCAATACTCGAGCGGGTATACCGCACCGGGAAAGCAGAAGTTCACACCGGCCTGGAGCCTCTGGTTCCGGGAAGCACTTATTGGTCATACGTCGTGTGGCCAGTGCAAACAGAGGATGGCAATTGCGCAAGCGTGATGATCCAGATCATGGAGACAAACGCGTTCCACGAAAATGCGATCGCTCTGAACCAGGCGCTTCTGATTGGGTCAGTGCGCCAGCACGAACTGACAGATGCTGCTGAAACGCTAAACGAACAGCTGGAAGCGGAAATTGAGCAGCGCCAATATGCGGAACAGGAGATGGAGAAGCGGCAGCGCGAGGTGGAAACCAGCGAGCGCATGTACCGGGGCTTAATCGAGGCGATTCCGCAGATAGTGTGGACGGCGACGCCAGAAGGCCAAATGGACTTTGCGAATTCAAAGTGGCTGGAGTGCCTTGGCATCGATCTCGAAGATTTCAATGCAGCAGGATGGGGAATTTTGCTGGGCCCGGCAGAAAAAGAAGAGCAGCTAAACGCCTGGGCGGCAGGCATCCGATCAGAACGCGCGTTTCAGGTTGAACACAGGCTGGTGAACGTTCATACCGGTAAGTTCCGGTGGTATCTTTCGCGCGCAGTACCGATCGATTCCGAAAATGGACAGCTAATCAAGTGGTTTGGCACCACAACGGATATCGAAGACCGAAAAGTTGCGGAAGTAGCGCTTTTTAATAAGCAGAAGCTGGAGAGCCTGGGCTTGCTGGCTGGCGGCATTGCACATGATTTCAATAATCTGCTGTGCGTGGTGCTGAGTTGCGCCAGCATGGTGGCGGAAGAATTGAAGGTTGAAGATCCGCTTCAAGCCTACCTGGCTGACATTATTCAAGCTACGGATCGCGCTTCAAACCTTGCCCGCCAGATGCTGGCGTACGCAGGCAAGGGCCAGGTCGTCATAGAACATGTGCAGATGACGGGGCTGGTGCAAAGCACTTGCGATCTGATTCGGGCATCGATTCCGAAGAATGTGAAGCTTACAGTGGAAACGCAAAGCGATCTTTCACCCGTAACGGGGGACCTTGGGCAGTTGCAACAGGTGGTGATGAACCTGGTGATGAATGCGGCGGAGTCGATTGACAATGCATGCGGGGGTTCCGTAAAAGTAAGCATCAGCGGGGAAAGTTTTGGGGAGGAGGAAGTTGAGAAAATCGGGTTGATCACCGGTACCCTGGCGGCGGGCTCTTATGTGATTGTGGAGATCCAGGATAGCGGCTCCGGGATGGATGAGGAAATTAAAGAGAAGATTTTCGACCCTTTTTTCACCACGAAGTTTACTGGGCGCGGCCTTGGTCTTTCCGCGGTTCAGGGAATTGTGAGAGGCCAGAAAGGTGCCCTTGCGCTACAGAGTGCCGTGGGAAGCGGCTCAACTTTTCGCGTTTACCTGCCGGCTGTACCCGTCCAGAATATATTGGAACTGAGCAGTGCCCATCCAGTGCGGCGCCGCGGAACCGGCACCATTCTGGTTGTGGACGATGAAGAGATGGTTCGGCGAATGATTCAGATTAGTTTAGAGAACGGTGGTTTTGCCGTTCGGCTGGCTGCAACCGGACAGGAAGCAATTGCGATTCTTACGGATCAATCAGAAAACCCAATTGCTCTGGTACTTCTGGATTTAAGCATGCCGGGCATGACCGGGAAGCAGACGATGGAACAGATGAAGACACTGGGAGTGCGGATTCCGGTTCTGATTTGCAGCGGCTATAGCGACGATGAGGTATCTTTGGAATTTTCAGGTCTCGATATCGCTGGGGTTGTGAAAAAGCCATTCACGGGCCGCGAGCTTGCCAATGTGGTGAGCGGCGTGTTAGACCCGGAACAGCGGGGATAAGAAAAGTTTCTAATGAAGATGCGAGTGCTGTGGCAGGGGTGGGTGATGCTTTCAACGGACCAACTTTTTCTTTTCCCAACCCAGGGTGCCGCCGGGCCCGCCTTGCTGAAGTCTTGGAGGTAATGAGTTGTTGCAAGCAGTAGGAAAGATTTTAATAGTCGATGATGAGCGGCTTGTGCGGGAAGTTTGCCATAGAATACTTACTCGTCATCATGCTGATGTCGTGCTTTGTGAGAATGGGCTCGAGGCTTTAAAACTCTATCGTGAGATGCATTCGGAGCTAGCCTTAATCCTTTGCGATGTCTCCATGCCCGTAATGGACGGGCCAACGTTTGTCAGGAAAGTATTCGAGCACAATCCGAAATCCAACGTGATTCTGATGACCGGATACAATCCGACAGAAGTCACCCCTGGGGATCTGAAGCGACTTTGCTCCTCTGTCTGGAAGCCGTTTTCTTCCGTGCAACTCATGGATGCTGTAAAAAAGTGCTTGAAATACCAGATTGATTCTCACCCGGACGAACCAAGCGCCACCCTTGCTTAGGCTCGCAACTTCATTTGCCGCGGCAACTGGAAGGCGACAGCCTGAGAGAGTTCGAATGAGAATCCACTGCATGCTGGCGTTGGTGATTTGGGGCTCGGTCACTTTGCCGCTGATGGCAGAGCAGTGCATGGATCTGAAGAAGCGGCAAATTGCGGCGGGGGAAATCGGGCTCGCGAGTAGGGGAGCGATCATCACTTCGGCCAAGCTGGTGAAGGCTGATGGA
>JAABUK010002723.1_pt1 | contig 31271 bp, 33 predicted proteins | sample 5559141 | NCBI WGS metagenome assembly JAABUK01 (sample SAMN10711869, study PRJNA513367) | rock metagenome | isolation source: Antarctica rocks | place: Antarctica: Victoria Land, Pudding Butte nord | collected 2016-01-03
CATTGCGCCGCTCACTGAGGCCCGGCGTGTAGACCGCTGCCCCATCGGCAATCACCGGGGAGGCGGGCGAGGTGCCGTCGGACACCAGCGCGAACTGACCCGTGCTGTCCGTTTTTGCCACGCGCAGCCCGAGGCCGTTGTAGGCAAACACGTTCACATGGCCGTCCGGGAACGAAAGCCGCGTCAGCCGGTCTTCGTCGTCATAGGTAAATGTGGCGCGGGTGCCGCTGATGCTCAGGCTCGTCTCGTTGCCATTTTAGTCAAGAGAGCACTAACAACTTGTTGATAAATTGTTAGCGTTTTGTGACAGCCTTGATTCGTTGTTCGACAGCAAATAGAATCAGTTGGTTTTGTTGTGTGTTGTTTAATCTTTTCAGTAAAGACAGAGCATCTTGGCCTTGAGCGTTTTTGAGTCTAACATCAGCACCTTTTTTTAAAAGTGTTACAACTGTCAAATATTTTTGTTTCGTTTCAGAGGGCAAACTGTTAGAGGTTATGGCTTCCATTAATGCACTTTGCCCATCTTTATCCTGAGCGTTCGGATTGGCTCCGTTTTCTAACAATATCTGTGCGGCTGCACAGTGTAAGTCTGCTGCTGCGATTATGAGAGGAGTACGGCCTTGATCATTTCGTGCGCTCACGTTAGCACCCCGCTGAACTAAATATGAAACCAAAGAGGGATTATCTAAATCAGCACACATTAGTGGGGTAATGCCGAACGGCCCAACAGCGTTAATGTCTGCTCCATTACTTATGAGCATATAGCTCATGTTTGTGTGTCTGTGCTGGAGGGATTGCGCGAGGGGGGCAAAGCCGTCATTGGGCATATTTGGATTGGTGCCGTTTTTTATTAAAAAGGAAGCTGTGTGCAAATCACCTCTCTCCACGGCATACTCCAACAGCCAACTCTGTGAACCAGCAATGATATGCGGCATTGCTGCTGCGAGGATCAGGGTAATGAGTAATGTAATACTCAAAACCTTAAAATTTGTCTTTTTGAGATTTGTTAAACGCAATTTTCACCTTCTTGGTATGGATACGCTGAAGCGTAGATATTCTGTAATAGTTCTTTGAGCACCCGAAGATGGATTTGATACTTTAAACCCGAAACTGTTGCCTCCTAAGAAAGATGCACGGCTCATATCGTTGTGCACGACTACGTTAAGAGTGTTACCAACTTTGCTTTGCACGTGCCAGTCAAAAGCTCCCATATGTCCTTGGCTTCCATTAACAGGATCACCAATACTGTGAAGAAACGCCGCAACGTGGCCGACACTTCCAGCCGCATTTTTAGAAAATCCTTGTTCAGCTAATTGTAAAAACACATCACTAGCAGCAGCAGATATTAGAAAAGTTTGTACTTGAGTGCTGTTCGCTCCATAATTGCGGACAGATGCCCCTCCACCAGCAAGGAAGTCAAGAACCATACCCAAATAGAGGTTGGCTGATTCGCCCTCGTTAGCAGAGGCTGTGTTCTTAGACATCTCTATAGTGCTGCTTTGCGCCTCCTCCGCTTGCTGATAGATGTCACTGGTCGTATAAGCTTCTTGGTTGGCAAATAAGCCGTCCAGTCCACCAGTCCATAAGGAGGAGCCGAAACCCATCTGCCCGGTCCCGTCGGCCACGTCCCCCGTGCTTAGGTTGTTGTAGAGCGGCGTCGCCAGCCCGGTGGGGTCCGTCTTGTTCACCGGGTCGTTGCCTGCGTACCGATACCAGTTGTCCCCGTCCCCCGCCGGGTCCTGCGAGATAAACCGCCCGAGCCTGCTGTCATACAAGCGGTGCCCCATCAGCACCAAACCCGTGTCTGCGTCCGTCTGGTCCCCCGCCGCCCCAGCCCACCCGAACGGCTCCCACGCCGCCCCCGAAGCCGCAACCGTCGCCCCGAACCCACTAAACAGACGGTACGCCTGCACCCCCTCGCTGCTGTCGGTCAGGAACCGCAGGCTGCCCAGAAGGTCATCATGGCGGAACAGGCTGGCTCCATTGCGCCGCTCACTGAGGCCCGGCGTGTAGACCGCTGCCCCATCGGCAATCACCGGGGAGGCGGGCGAGGTGCCGTCGGACACCAGCGCGAACTGACCCGTGCTGTCCGTTTTTGCCACGCGCAGGCCGAGACCGTTGTAGGAGAATATGTTGACGTGGCCGTCCGGGAACGTCAGACGGGTCAAGCGGTCCTCGTCGTCCCAGGCAAATCCGTATTGCGACCCGTAGTAACTGAGGGTAGTCTGGTTGCCGTTGGTGTCGTACCCATACTGTTCCCCGCCACTGCCCCCCGAAATCAGCTTGTCGTGCCCGTCGTAGATAAAGGACTGCACCTGCTGACCGTTCTTGGTCTGCGTCAGGCGGTTGCCGTTGTTGTCATAACTATACCCCAGCGAGTAGTTCACCGCCCCGTCCCCGGCGTGAACTTCGCTGGTAAGCTGGTTCGCCCCGTCGTACCCGTAGTCCGTCGTCACCGTGTCGTTCTGCGTCATCCGACGCACCTGACCGGCAGGCGTGTAGTCGTAGTGGAACCGCGCCACCTGACCCGCCCCCGTATAGTCGTACAGGTCCGTCACCTGGCTGGCCGCGTCATAGGCCATCGTGCGGATTGTCCCGTCCCCGTTGGTGCGGTAGTTCATTCGCCCCGCCGTATCATACGAGGAAGTTGTCGTTTCGCCATAAGGCGTCCTCACCGTCCAGGGCTGGCCGTTGTCGTAGTAGGTGTACGTCCACGACCCCAGACCCGCCAGGCTCATCGTGATGCGCCGCCCATCCAGGTCATACCCATACCCCACCGTCTGCGAGGACGTGCCCGGCGCGGCGGCTGTGCCGTAGGGCGTCACCGTCTGCGTCAGATGCAGGCCGTCGCCATAGGTCCAGGTCGTCGTGCCCGTCGCATCGCTCATGCCCGTGCGCCGTCCGTCGTTGTCGTAATCAAAGTGCGTGGCGTGAAGCTGTGTGCCGTCGGCATGGCGTGGGTACGTGATGTCCTTCAGGCGGTTGTCCCAATCGTAACCATAGGTAATCGCTGTGCCGTCGGGCTTGGAGCGGGCGTTGACGTTGCCGTTTTCGTCATAGCCAGCGGCCTCCGCCGTGCCGTCGGGGTACTTCGTGATCCAGGGTTCGTTGCGGGCCGTATAGGTGTAGAGCGTCTTATGGCCGTTGCCATCAATCTTGGCAGACAGCAGACCGTACTGCGTGTTACCGTTGCTGTCATAGGAGCCGTACCCGGTCGGGCCATCGTAGGTGTACTTGACCACATCGCCGCGCCCGTTAGTGGTCTGCGTCAGCCGCCCGTCGCCGTCGTAGATATTGGTAATGACATGGCTGGTGGTCGGGTCGGTGCCGGTGTGGTCGGCGTCCGTGACCGTCAGCACATTGCCGTCCAGATCATAGCTGGTTTGGGTGTGAGTGTTGTCGGGAGCCTGAATATCGGTGACGCGCCCCCAGTTGTCGTAGGTATAGTAAGTCGTTTGGTTCAGCCCGTCGGTGCTGCTCATCTTCCAGCCCAGGGCGTTGTAAATGACGGACGAGACATGACTACTGGCATCGGTAATCTGCTTGACATAGCCATTGCCGTCATAGGTCAGCGACGACGACTTGCCGAGGGCATCCTGTGCGGTGCTCGGCAGGCCATAAGTGTAGCCGCTCACAGAAGAAGACGCCGAAAACGAGTTTTGGCTGCCCGATGAGGAAACGGCAGAAGACTGCAGATGGTTCAAGCCATCCGGGGAGTAGGTATTGGTTGTGGTTGTCTTCCCGAGGGCATCCTTCTGTGTGAGAGGGCTGCCAAGGTCGTTGGAAGTCGAAGAAGAGCTGTAGCCCAGGGCATCGCTAACAATGTAGCTTTGTATAATCTGGGTCTTAGGCTGGTACTGCGGGCCTGAGTTCCAGAAGTGTCCGCGCCGGTCCTGACGCGAAATCTGGGTGTTGGCCCAGTCATAATAGTAATTTTCCGAATTGTTTAGAGCATCGGTCACGGACTTCAAAAAACCATATTGGTAGGTGTGAATAGTTGTGTGCCCGTTGGCATCCGTGATTACTGTGTTGGTGGGGTTGTAAGCAAAGGTAACTTTGTTGCCCGCCGCGTCTTTGGCCCAGGCCAGGCCGCTGTCCGGGTTGTAGGCAAACGTGGAAGTCCGGCCCTCCGCGCTCCGCATGGCCGTAATGTTGTGGAGGTTGTCATAGCCGAAGTAGATACCGGCACCGGCTGCCTGCCCAGCGACGACCGGCGGCAGAGTGACGTACCACAGGTTGCCTGCCCCTGCACTGCCGTCGTATGTCAAAGACCAGAGACGGCCCTTCGGGTCGGAGACCGAAGCCAGACGCCCGCCGGAGTAGTTGTAAGTCAGCGTTCGGTTTGTCGCGTCAACGACGGACGACACCAGAGTGCCCGCGTGATCGATGGTCAGCGTATTACCGTCAATATCGCTGATGCTGGTCAAATACCACACGCCGCTGACGGCAAGACCAAAATGATAGCGCGTTTTGCTCTGCGTCGTGAGGTCATAGCTGTTGCCATTGCCAACATAGGAAAGTGTCGCGGTCGTCCCGAGAGGCGACGTATAAATGGTCTGGCCGGGGTAAGTCACCGTATAAATATTGTTCTGGCCCGTATCCCATGTTACTGTGACAGCGCCGCTGCTATCTCTGGTAAGACTGCTCTGGTAGCTCACAAGCCATTTGTCGCCAAAGGTACCGTACAAAGAGCTTTCGCTATTATGAATCAGGGCACAGGAAACGCTCATCCCTCCGCGCATCGTCCAGCCAACTAACGGCAACGTCGTGATCTTGTTGCCGTTGCCAGTGTTGATGCCGCTGACCGCGCCCTGCCAGGCACGAGGGGGGCCGGGTGCGTCGGGGGGATGCGCGGCAGGGGTAGCGACGATATCCACAGTTGCAGTTGGCCCATAGGCAGCGGCTGTGTCAGGAGTGCTGCCCGTGGTTTTGGTACAAAAACTGAGACTAACGTTTTGCTCAGGTGCGGTACCATTGGGAACGGTCACAGTGAACCCAGCGGCAGGCGTGTAGGAGACAAGCCAGCCGTGAGCATTTGTTTGGTTATTGGTTCCGGTTTCCGAGCCGAGATACCAATGGTTGACTGTCCCAATCCCAATGTCGTCAAACAGCACAGCGGCAGGAAATTTCTGGCTGCTACCGGTATAGTAAAGCTGTGGATTTTGCGCGGAGGCGGGATTTAAGAGAGTGAGAAAGGCTAAACAGATAACAATGATAACGGAAAGATTACGGTAGGGACGCAGGACAGAGGACGCAGGACAGAGGACGCAGGACAGAGGACGCAGGACAGAGGACGCAGGACAGAGGACGCATAATATTCTCCTTGAAGGCAACGACAAAAAGACGCATAGCAAGCTAATAATGCATTATAACATCAATTATTTGTTTCTAGTGATGTCCCAAAAAATTATTTATAATTTTCTGCTCACGTATTTTTGGCAGTACGACCCCCACCTCTAGCGGCATAAGTTAGGATGTTGGTCCTCGCTTTCCCCGTAAAAGCAAACCCGCCCATTCTTGACCGGATCACGCGAAGAATGCCTGTGTCGAAATTTAATTGTTCCTAAAACGTAACCCCCTTCACCTCCACCCCCAGGCCCACGCTCCGGGTGCGGAAGTTGTAGGAGAAGACCGGCAGCAGGCCGCGCAGGGCAGGCGAGAGGGCAAGCTGGTAGTCAATCACGCCCGACCGCGACAGGTCATAGCGCACCCGCCCGGCGACCACCAGATGCCGGTTGCCCATCTGAAGGCGCACGTCCAGCTCCCGCGTCGAGTCCAGCACGTCAAAGTTGAACGGCGAGTCGCCGCTGGCTGTGCTGCCCTTGAACTGTACGCCCACAGCGGCGAGGTCAGAGAAATAGTGGTTGATGTCCACGGCAAGCTGACTGTACCGATACGCCGACTTGGCGCCGCTGTAGCCGCTCGACGAAATGGAAAAGCGCGGCTGGATCACCGTGTTTGGCGCAATCAGGAGCGGAAATGTGCTGAGGCCCACCTGCGTCTGGGTGCGCCGGGCGCGGATGGTGTACGGGGCGGTGGACGACTGCTCCCGGTAGGAGCCTATCGTTTCCTGCGCGTCCAGATACAGCACCACCCGCCGCAGGGCCGACCGGAACGCGGTCGGGTCACCCGCCGCCGGACGCGGCGGCAGGGGGGTCAGCGGGAGCCGCCCGTGCAGGGTGATTTCGGGCAGGCGGGACACATACAGGTCATCCCGGCGGCGGCCATTGGCGGCGACATGAATAGAGCCTTCTTCCCCCAGCGTCAGCCCGCCGCGATCCGGCGTGTCAAACAGCACAATCGGGTTCGGCTGGGGCAGGAAGTCGTGGAAGAGCAGTGGGTCGCCCGGCGGCAGCAGTGGCGCGGGGGCCGTGGCAAACGCCCGGATGTTTTCCAGAAGCGTGGGCGGCGGGCCAGGCGGTGCGGCGGGCGAGCGGGGGTCGGACGGGGCATAGAGGGTCTGCTGACCGAACACCACGGCCTGCAACGACTGCCGCTGCGGCAGAAGCAGGCGGTACTGGAACGGGACGCTCCCGATGCGCGTGCTGCTGCCGAACGCCAGAAATGTGCCGTAGCGCGACGACACGCCGATGGTCGGGATCATCAGCTTCTTCTGCGCCGCGCCGCCCCGCTTGCCGAGGCGAAAGGTCACGTGCGGAACGGTGAGCAGCCGCGTTCCAAACAGGTACAGGCTGGCATTTCGGAGCATGCCGCGCTCGCTGGTCTGGTCCAGCGTCAGCGATTGGGCGCGAATAGAGGCATCGGCATGGCCCCCATCGGGAACCGTCGTCACCGTCACGTTTTGGCCGACCATCAGCGTCGGCTGGGCGGTCAGCGTGTCGGCCCGCAGACTGAAGACACCCCGCGTCACCAGGGCGTTGTCCACCTGCGCCGTCTGCACTGCGCCGGTCAGCGTCACGGTGTCCGCCCGAAGCGTCGTGTCTGTCTCATGCGCCCGGACATGGCCGGACAGCACGCTGCGCTGCGCCCCAGAATCTGCCACGGCGGTGTCGGCGTCCAGTGTCAGCTCGTTACCGTAGACGATACGCGGCAGCACGATCTCCAGATGGTCCAGCGGCCCGGCTGCATGTTGATACGTCAGAACCGCCTCAGGCACGGCAGGCGGCGGGGGCAGGGAAGTCGGCACAACCGGCGGCCCGGTAGTGATTGGCGCGGGCGGCTGATCCGGTTTCTGCTCCGGCATCTGCGCGTGCGCGGCCCCGCAGAGAAACAGCAGGGTCAAAAGGCCCGTCGGCAGGTAATATGGCTGGAAACGGGTCACTTCCAGTCCCCGGCGTCAAACGTGGCCGCCGGGGCGGCAGCGGCTTTGCCGAAGCCGCCCATGCTGTCCCGGAAGGCCTGATCGTCATACGTCCGCGACTGCACCACCACCGGCATCGGCACGGCATGACCCATCAAAAGCGCCTGCTGCTTGGAGTCCAGCGACGCCAGAACGCCCCGCAGGGCTGACGCCCCGGAGATGCCGGTCAGCACGGCGTCGATGTCTTTCTCGTCGTTCAGCAAACACGTGATGCGCGTGCCAAGCTGCGACAGCACTTCCGAGTCAATGCCCGACGGCCGCTGGTCAACGACTAGCAGCGTGACGCTGTATTTGCGAAGCTCGCGGGCAATCGTGCCAAAAATCGTCTGCCCGGCCAGGTGCGGCGATAGAAACTTGTGCGCCTCTTCAATCGTAATCACCAGCGGCGTCGGCTTTTTGCCCTTGTCCCCCATCGCCGCCTCGGTCAGCTTGACATACTCCGTGTGGATTTGCCGCGTCAAGATATTGGCGACGAGCATATATTGGAGCGGCTTTCGGTAGTTGCCGAACTCCAGCACGACGTTGACGTCTTTCAGCAAACAGCCCATAATCTGATGCACCGAGTCGTCGGCCTCGCCCGGCACGTCTTCAATCAAAAAGCCCTTGCACTCATCCACCATCCGCCCCAGCTTGCGCTTCAAGGCCCCCAGCGAAAGCGCATTGCCGCCACTTTTTTCGGCAAACTCTTTGATCCCGTCGCCGTCCATTTTGAGCAGTGCCGCCAGCCACTTGCGCCCGTGATGCTGCTCCAAGAGAAACGTCGTCTCGGCGGCGCTCTGGTTGAGGTTCAGCTCGGCGGTCAGCAGCAGAATGTCTTCCGACGAAATCTGGCTGTAGGGGATACGCACCTGCGTCTCGACCGGCACCTGACGGCGGCGCGACGACTCCATATCCATCGTGAAGACGCGGACGCGGCTGTCAAAATACTTTTTAAGGCCATTGACCCCTTGCTTGGTCGGGTCCTCGGTCGTCCCCACCCAGCCGTATTCGCCGTGCATATCAAAAACTAAATTGACAGCCTTCTTATTCTTTATCGTCCCGCACAGACAGATGCGCGTCAGAAACGTCTTGCCCGTGCCGGACTTGCCGAAGATGCCGTTGGACCGCTCGACGAACTTCTCTAAATCCAGGCAGACGGGTATTTGGTCCATATCCAGCGGCGAACCCAGCGTAAAGTATTTGTCGCCCTGCGTCTCCGACCCGAAAATATCCGCGATGTCTTCCTCGGTCGCCTCGCCCACCCCGCTGAAATGCGTCGGCACGGTCTTGACCGGTTCAAACTCCGACCCGTAGGTTTTCATCCGCATCAGCAGGGGCTTCAGCGTGACTGTGCCAAACGTCGACGTGCCGGACAGCACCTGACGCAGAAACTCATCCGCCGCCCCGGCTGTCGCCGGCGGGTCCGCGAGTGCGCCGGGGGCGCTGCAATCCAGGCTGACATCAGTAATCATGGCAAAAAACTCATGCTTTGCCCCGTCCACCACCACAAACTTGCCCGCCCGCACTTCTTCCACCGACCCGCCCCCGCCCAGCTTCATTTGAATGCCGGATTGCAGCGACCCGCGCACCACCGTTCCCATCGGCAGCCGCTCACGCGGCGGCGTCAGAGTCGAGGGAAGGGCATAGCTGCGCTCCGCATACTGTCCGTTTGCGCCGTTTCCATTGCTGCCGTTTTTGCCGTTTGTCACGTTGCCAAATGCCATATGTCGTGCCTTGCCCCATCTTCATGTCCAGATGTGGAATGAGTCTTGAGGCATTATAACACAGGCACAGGGAAAGCGTCAACGCGGAAGGCGGAGAGAAGGCCCCCCCGCCCCAATTCTGGGGAGCCAGAGTAGGAGTAGGGGCGGGGTTCCCCCGCCCTCCGGTCCGTATTTGTCTGGTTCCCCCATTATTGGGGGCTAGGGGGCCATCTGCCCCGGCAGCCCCGTATTCTCAAACACAGCGGGCGTGCATTCGCGGGCCACGATGTTGTAGCCCGCCACCGCCTCCGCCATACCATCAGGCCGGGCCGAAACACGCGCCCGGCAGCGGGCCACCCGCCGGTACTCCGAGCGGAGCAGAGTCGCCATCACGCCGTTTGTCCGCGCATCCGGCGTCAGCAGATAATCCGTGTCCGCCCGGCTTTCCCCCGCAAGCGGCAGGGCAGACGGTCCCAAGTGCAAACCAAGCAGCAGCGGGCCAAATAAAAGAGCGCCCAGCCCCAAAACCGGAATGCCAAGCGCAGAAATCACCGAGGTTGTTTTCATCGTAGCCACCTTAAATGCCGAAAAGCCGAGAGGCTGTGCCCTCGGCTCTTCTTTGTTCCAGTGAAAGGCTCTAAACCGGGTTATGCACCCGCTCCGCTTCCTCATTCTCCCGCAGCGCCCCCGCGCTCATCGGCGCGACGGAACACAAATACACCCGTTCGTGATCGCGCTGCGGCCCTTCGTTCATATAGCTCCAGAAGGAGCGCAAACCAGTCAGCATCTTCTTAACAGTGTCGTTCTTCATCATCTCAGTCATCGGCGTGTCTTTCTATTTAAAAACTGTGGCTACTTCTCGTCGTCGCCCACGCTCGCCCGGATCAGTGCCCGCACCTGGCGCAGCAGCAGCGTATGACGCTCCGGCGGAACCCGCGACAGCTCACGAGCAATCTGCCGCGCCGCTGCGTGCTCCAAGCCGTCTTCTTCCGTTTCGGAAGGGTCCAGCGAGCGGGCGAACTCATGCTTGCCTGCGTAGTGCAGCCAGTCACCCGGCGACTCACCCACCGCACTGGCCCACTTGATCAGGGTCTTTTCGCCTGGCGACTTGCCCTTCGCCATGTCGGAAATCTGGTTGTAGCCGATCCCCAGCTTTTCGCCTGCCGCCCGCGCTGACAGCGGCTTTTCGGGCGTGCCCATCTCGGTCAAAACGCGCAGGGTTTGCTTCTGTAATTCTTCCGTCTTTGCCATCTGTCATCATTGTACCACAACACTGACATCATTGTCAACAGTCATTTATCAGCGCGTTTTCTTTACCCCCCCTTCGGGTAGAAGAAACCCATGTCTGAACTATCTCCCTCGCAGAATACACAGCCGCAAAATGCGCCGCACCATGTTGTCATTGTCGGCGGCGGCTTCGCCGGTCTGTATGCCGCCCGCGCCCTTGCCACGGCCCCCGTTTCCGTGACGCTGGTTGATAAAAACAATTTCCACCTCTTTCAGCCCATGCTGTATCAGGTCGCCACCGGCGAGCTGCCCGCTGACGACATCGCCGCCCCCCTGCGGGCGACGCTGGCAAAGCAGAAAAACACCGAAGTCTTAATGGCTGAAGTCACCGGGGTTGATGTGGACAGCCGCAAAGTCGAGATGGCCGGGCAGTCGCTCTCCTATGACAGCCTTATCCTGGCAACCGGCAGCCATTACAACTACTTCGGACACCCGGAATGGCAGCAAATCGCACCCAGCCTCAAATCCATCGAAGACGCCCTGACCATTCGCGGCAAAGTGCTGCAAGCCTTTGAAGCCGCCGAGGTGGAAGCGGGCAAGCACGATGCTGACCCGGACAAAATCAAGGCGCTTCTGACCTTCGTTCTTGTCGGCGCAGGGCCAACCGGCGTGGAAATGGCAGGCGCGATACAGGAGCTGATTGACGATACCGTCACCAGCGAGTTCCGCCACATCAGCGCCGCGTCTACGCGGGTTATTATTGTTGAGGCCGCCGGGCGCATTCTATCCATGTTCCCGGAAGAGACCGCCGCGAAGACCAAAGCGCACCTGGAAAAAATGGGCATTGAGATACGATTGAATGCCAAAGTGGAAGAAGTCAGCGAAGACGGCATTTCTGCCAGCGGTCAGCATATCCCCGCCCGGACCGTCCTGTGGACCGCCGGAACCGTCGGCTCCGATGCCGCCAAGTGGGTGGGCGCGGAAACCGAAAAAGACGGACGCGCCAAAGTCGGCTCCGACCTCAGCGTCTCCGGCCATCCCGAGATTTTCATTCTGGGCGACACCGCCGCCGTCAAAGCCCCCGTGCGCGATCTTTTGGGCCGCTCCCGGCCTGACCCGGAGGAGATGCCCGGTCTCGCCCCGCCCGCCATGCAGGAAGGCCGCTATGTCGCCAAAGTCATCCGCCGCCGTGCTAAAAGCCTGCCCGCGCCGGCCCCTTTTGAATACTGGGACAAGGGCAGTCTCGCGCAGGTGTCACGCGGTTATGCCGTCGCCGACCTCGGCTTCGCCCGCTTTGTAGGCTTCTTCGCCTGGCTGATCTGGATTGGCGTCCACATCTTTTACCTGATTGGCTACGGCAACCGCATTCTTGTCCTGCTGCAATGGGCCATTAGCGTATTGACCTCCAAGCGCGGCGACCGCCTCCTGCCCCAAAACTCCGCCCCCGACGTCCCCAAACCCGCTACGCAACCTGCGTAAACTAAAGCGCCCCCACTTCTGAATTGAAGCGGGGGCGCTTTGGTTTATGGTATAGTGACCCAACGACACTTACGCTAGGAGGAACGCTATGCTGACTGACCAGCAGACTGCCCGCCCCAGCAAGCGCGGCTTTACGCTGATTGAGCTGCTCGTCGTCATCGCTATTATCGCCATTCTCGCCGCGTTTTTGTTTCCCGTCTTTCAGAAAGTGCGCGAGAACGCCCACCGTGCCTCCTGCTCCTCCAATATGAAGCAGATTGCGTTGGGCGTTGCCCAGTACACGCAGGACAGCGACGAGAGGATGCCCGGCGACCACCGGGGCGCGAAGTATCCGACCGGGACCGGCTGGGGGTCTGAAATCTATGCGTATGTCAGCAGCACCGCCGTCTACCACTGCCCGGACGATCCGACCCCCTCAGCAAAGAACCTCAACGGCCTCGGCGAAACCGATTACCCGGTCTCCTACGGCATGAACGCAAACCTGGACGGAGGACAGCCCGGCGGTCTGCTGGCCGGGCAATCTACCCCTTCTTCCACGGTATTATTAGTGGAAGTGCAGGGCGCTCAGGCTGACCTGCTTTCGGTGGCCGACGACAGCACCACCGCCGGCAGTGCGTCCCCCGGTGTCGACGGCGGGGATACCAGCAACGGCTACATTGATTACAACTGCTCCGGCACCTATGCCACCGGCCCCAGCGCGGACGTCGGCCTCGGCAACCCGCCGCGCACCGGCCCGACCTATCAGCGCCTCGGCCCCGCCCGGCACACCGACAGCTCCAATTTCGCGCTGGCCGACGGCCATGTCAAGTTCCTGCACCCCGGCGCGGTGTCTCCCGGTTACGCCAACACCAGCTCTCAAAACGACCAGGACCAGGGCATCAACCAGTTCGGCGGCCCCGAAGGCATCGCCGCCGGAACCGGCTTCATGGGCCTGCCCCCCAAAAACTTCACCGCCACCTTCAGCGCCCTTTAGAGCTTACAGGCGGCTTGCCAGCCGTCCGGCAAACTCTTGTGCGAGAAATCGAGTCACGCTCGGCCAGAAGCGCGGGTCAGCGGTGACATTATGGCCTGTTTCCAGCGGTAGATGGGTGTGTGAAAATGCAAACTTAGCGGCGACGAGACGCTCTTCCATCTGTTCACACATCCGGGCAGAAGGCCACATTTCGTCTTCCGTTCCCGAAATCAGCAGCACGGAACCGTTGATCTTCTCCACCAAGATCGCGGCCTGAGCCGCCTGTTTTTTGTTGCGGAGTGCCAGCGTATATGCCCGCAGAAAATGCCCCGTTTTCATTCCTCGAAGAGCTGCCAGAAACGCAATCAGCGAAAAGGCCACAAAAGGCAGACCCCGGCCTCCGTAAGACCACGAGGACTCCGTCTTGCGCGAAAGCCCCTGAAATACAACGGAGGCTGGCACAAACGCCGCCACTGCTTCCACCTGCGGGCAGTGGCTTCCCAGCAGCAGCGCAAGTTCGCCGCCTTTGGAGTCGCCCACCAGCGCGTACCGATGGGGCACCACTTCCGGCTGCTCCGCCAGCCAGTCAAACGCCGTCTCAAAATACTCCAACGGGATACCTGTCAGCGCCTCCGGCAGCCCCTCCATGCCGAAGTAGGCCAGAGACAGCACCGTAAAGCCTGCTTCGACCAGCACAGCAAGCATCCCCACCGCTTCGGGAGTCTCGCTCCACGCCTTGCCGCCCTCCGACCCGCCCAGCATGATCACAGTAGGTTTGGGGGTGAGGGTATCCCCTGAAAACAAATCCGCGACCAGCCCAAGTTCCCGTATTTCCTGACACTTCATTTTCATTTCCAAAAAGTCACAGGCTCCAGTCCTCAAACTGCACGCCCGGTATCTGCGAAAAATGCCGCGTGTTTGCTGTCACGACCACCCACCCGGCGGCGATGGCACTGGCGGCGATGCGGCAGTCCTGCGGGCCAATGCTCTTGACCGAGGCAGGAAAAGAAGCATAAACGAGCAAAGCCTCGTCGTTGTAGGCATGAATGTGGTACTCATAAAGGAAAGACAATAAGCGCGTGAAAAAACGATGCGCGGCAGGTAGCCCTGCTGTCGCCTGAGTTTTATGGATGACTCTGAATGCGCCGCGAATACTTTCTTCCGCTGAAATTGAACTGAGGCTAATGTTCTGCGGTTTCGCCTGTCGAATACGGGCGATAACACGCTCATTACCATTGAAGGCTAACGATGCCGTGTCAGTGTCAAGCAAGTATGGCATTTATTGTCCCATCTCCAAATCTGCCACACGATTTGCTTCCACAATGTCAGCTTGACGGTTTTTCTCTATCTCAGCCACAAGCTCATCCCAGAGCGGATTATCGCCGAGGTTATGCTTAAACTCAGGAACCGGCCATTGAGCGTCAGCAGGAATGCTCTTGTCATTTTTGGTATTGCCTATGGGCAAGGGCATTTACACTTCCATTTCGAGATCAGCGAGACGGTTCGCCTCGGCAATATCAGCCTGACGGAGTGCTTTTATTTCTTCCAGGTACATCTGCCACAAAGGGTGATCCCCAAGCCCCGTTTCCGCAGGAGGCATGGGCCACTCGCCCAACCCCGTTTCGGCGGATGGCAGGTCTTGAACTGTCTTATCTAACAACTGAGTGGCGTTTGCTGTTGTACCCATCGGTGTTTCTCCCAACCACAAACCGCCTCCGCTCCCATGAAGGAACGGAGGCGGTCTTGCTTTCCCACTAGGCCCGGATGTCTACCGGACCCATCCGGCGCAGCTTCTTTAACGCACGAAGCTCAATCTGACGCACCCGCTCGCGGGTGACCGCGAACCGCTGCCCAACTTCTTCCAGCGTGTGCGCGTAGCCGTCGTCCAGCCCGAAGCGCATTCGCACCACGTCCCGCTCACGCGGGGTCAGCTTGTCCAGAACGGCGTCAAGCTGCTCGCGGCGAATGAGGTTCACCGCCGCGTCCGACGGCGACTGATTGGCGTTGCTCTGAATGAAGTCCGCAAGCTGCGCGGAATCTTTCTCGCCAACCGGCGTTTCCAGCGACAGCGGCTCCGACGCGATCCGCTTGATCTCGTTAACCCGCTCCACCGGCACATCCATCTCGGCGGCCAGCTCGTCCTGCGTCGGCTCCCGCGAGAGCTGCTGCCGCAGCAAACCCTCGGTGCGAACCAGCTTGTGGATCGTCTCCGCCACATACACCGGGATACGGATCGTCCGCCCCTGATTGATGACCGCACGGGCAATCGCCCGGCGAATCCACCACGTCGCATACGTGCTGAAGCGGTAGCCCTTCGTGTAGTCGAACTTCTCAACCGCACGGATCAGGCCGATGTTGCCCTCCTGAATGAGGTCCGCCAGGCTGATGCCCGGCACGGAGTAGCGCCGCGCAATCGACACCACCAGGCGCAGATTGGCCTCGGTCAAAATATCTTTGGCCCGCTGATCGCCGTCGGCGACCCGCCGTGCCAGGTCAACTTCTTCTTCAGCGTTCAGAAGCTTGGTGCTTTTTGTCTTCCGCATCCACATCTGAAGCGACTCGTCACGCGGGTTTTCTTCCACCGGCGCATACACCGTTGGCTGCTCCGGCTCGTCTTCCGCCGCTTCTTCCGCGTCGTCATCTGCTGAACCGTCAATGAGAGGCAGGGACGTATCATCGTCCGCCCCGCCCGCCAGTGCCAGAAAACGCACCGCGTCCGGGTCGTCCAGCGCCCCCGCGCCTGCCAGCGCGTTCTCATCGCCGCCAAACTCCCGCCGCTCCTGTCCCGCCGTGCCACGCGGCCGCGCTGCCGCCTCCGGGTTTTCCATCAGTGCCGTGTTGCTCCCCATTGATTTCCCCTTTGTCACCAAACCAGTTAACGCTCTGCTTTTAAACGCTCTGCTCTTGAATCACAAGCCGTCAAATATATATAAATGCCCGACAAATAAACACCTGTCCGGTGCCTGTAGTTCCGCCTGCGCGTTGTGCTATTCTCTTATTACGCAGGTAAGCCCTTCATTGTCACAAAAAAACCCTATTTTTTCAGTGTTTTAGCTTACGTTTATATAAAATTATTTTGAACGTCTTCTTGCCATGCGTAGGTCTTTACCCGAACACACAATGTCTTAACCGACCCGGCACGAAAGCAGACATAAAAAGACCCCGGCGGCACGGGCCACCGGGGTCTCTCTTCAGCGCAAGATTACGCCGCCAGATTGCGGCACGCGACAGGCAGCGAGGCCGTGACTGCCACCGCGTTTTGACGGCCCGCCCAGCCCACAAAGACATCCACCAGCATCCCGTCCCACTGCCGTCCCGCCCCCGCCCGCAGGGCCTCCTGCGCCCGCTCCGGTGACATCGCGGGCCGGTAAGGCCGGTGCGACAGCATCGCATTGTAGGCATCCGCAATCGCCACAATCCGCGCCCCCAGCGGGATTTGGTCTCCCCGAAGGCCGTCCGGGTAGCCCTTGCCGTCCACCCGCTCGTGATGATGGCGGATAATCGGCAGCAGCGCCGCCGTGGAACGCAGCGGGGCCACAATCTGCTCGCCCAGCACGGTATGCCGTTGCATCCGCGCCCGCTCCTGCTCGCTCCAGTTGCCCGGCTTCTTCAAAAGCTCGTCCGGCAGCCCGATTTTGCCGACATCCCGCAGCACAGCCGCCTGCCCCAGCAGCCGCAGCGCTTCATCTTCCAGCCCCAGCGCCGCCCCCAGCGCCTGTGCATAAGCCGTCACCCGCGCCGTGCTGCCGTCCGGCTCCGCGTCGCCCGCCCGCGCTTCCACCGCCCGGCTCAGGGAGTAAATCACGTCTTCCACTTCGTCCAGCTGATCGTTCAGCGACTTAATTCGAAGCAGCGACCGCACCCGCGCCAGCAGTTCCACGCGGTTAAACGGCTTGGACACAAAATCATCCGCCCCCGCTTCGTACCCCTGTACCCGCTGCGCCGTCGTCGTCTGCGCCGTCACCAGCAGCACCGGGATGCGCCGCGTCCGCGCCTCCGCTTTGAGCGTCCGGCACACGGCAAATCCCTCTTCTTCGCCCGGCATCAATGCCGACAGCAGCACCAAGTCAGGCCGTGCCAGACGCGCCGCGTCCAGCCCCTGCCGCCCGTCGCTGGCACACACCACCTCATAACGGTCATCCGTCCGCAGCACGGCGTCGATGAGCGTCCGGCTCATCGGCTCCGGGTCAATCACCAGCACACGGGGTTTAGAAGAAAGCAGTTGGTTCACCCCTCAATTATAGGAGGCTTCCCCCGCCGCCGTTACCCGGTAAATAGGCCGGTCAATGACAGAACTTATCAATGGCAGAACTTAGTTTGACGACGGTGTTGACACCAAAGGGAAACGGGATCGGCCGCTTGAGTTCAATCTCGGGGATGCGCCAGCTCGACCGCCGCCCGCACATGGAGTTCGGTTGTGTCGAATACCGGGAAATCTGGAAGATCGCCCTGCGATATTAGGAGGAAAATTTCGGTGCAGCCGAGAATAACCCCCTCCGCGCCGCGCCCACGCAGGCTGCTGACAACCCTGAGGTATTCCTGCTTCGACTCCTCTCTCAGTTCCCCGCGCACCAGCTCGTTGAAAATGATACGGTCAATGATCTCCCTGTCTTTCTCGGACGGCGCGATGATTTCGACCCCAAACTTGTCTCGGTAGCGGTCACGCAGCTCAATCGAGTTCATCACCGGCATCGTTCCCAGCAGGCCTGCGTGAACAATCCCCGCCTTGCGGATCGCCTTTCCGGTCGGATCAGCGATGTGTATAAACGGGATGTTCCGCTCTGCCATGATTGGCTCCAAAACGCGGTGCATTGTGTTGGACACGCAGATTATTATGTCGGCACCCGCACGTTCCAGCCGATCGACTTTACCGCTCAGATAGGCCTGGGCCTCCTGCCACCGGTTATTGCGGACGAAAAACTCGATGTTCCCAAAGTTGACGGAGACGATGACGATTTCGCCATTATCCCACCCGCCAAGAATCTCGTTAAGCTGTTTATTGAGCAAACGATAGTATTCGCCCGTGGCCTGGTTACTCATGCCGCCAAGAACGCCAATCGTCTTTTGCGGCAACGGGCGCAGTTTTCCGGAGTGCATGAGATCATCCTTCTCAGTTGGTAAGCAGGAGCCGCCCTCGCCGCTGGCAGCCGCGCGTACAGCCGCAACAGATCGCTTCAAGCCCTACCCCTACTCGTTCAGCCGCGACGCCGCCGCTTCGCCCAGCGCCGTCGCCGCCTCAAACAGCGGGCGGGCGGGGACGTCAGGCGCGGCGTCTGCGCCTGTGATTGTCGACGCGGAGGGAGGCGCGTCCGACGGGGGCGGCAGGGCGGCGTTGTTAATCAGCGTCAGCAGGCCCGCCGTGGTGTTCGGGGCCGCGCCCTGCAAGCGGGCCAGAAGCGTCGCGGGCAGAGTCAAAATCCGCTCGGCGTCCCCGCGCCGGGTCGCCTGCACAATCTGACGCGCCGCCCGCTCGGCGCTCATCGAGCCGCCCGGCAGGTTATCCCCCAGCCCGAACCATGCGAACTCTTGTGGCTGATGGCCTTTAAAGAGGGCATGAAAGTAAGAACCGGTGCGAATCAGCCCCGGCACAATCGTCGTCACCACGATGCCGTCCCGCTGAAGCTCCGGGCGCAGCCCTTCGGACAGCCCCGTCGCCGCAAACTTGGCGACTGCATACGGCAGCAGATGCGGGAACGCCACTTTGCCGCCGATGCTGGAAATGTTGACAATCCGCCCCGCGCCCCGCGCCTGCATTCCCGGCAGCACAGCCAGCGTCATATCCAGAACGCCCCAGAAGTCGACTGCCAGCGCGTCCTCAAAATCCGCCCGCGCCATGTTCTGCACCGGCCCCACTTCGATAATTCCGGCGTTGTTGACCAGAATATCAATCTGCCCGTAGTAGTCTGTCACCGTATGGACTAATTCGGCAATCTGCGTCCGGTCGGTCACGTCGCACGCAAACGTTACCGCCTCAATCCCGTCCGCCGCCAGCTTCTCCCGCGCCCTCGCCAGTTCCTCGCCGTCGCGGGCGCACAGCGCCAGCTTGCACCCCTGCCCGGCAAACTCCCGCGCCAAGGCCAGCCCCAGCCCGCGTGAGCCGCCGGTAATCAGGACCACCTGCCCGGTCAGGTCCGCCTCCCGGCTCTTCTGAACGGCGGTGCGGACGGCGAGATATGCCCCCGCCCCCAGCAGCAGATTTCGTGTGGTTTTGTTCATGGTGTTGGGCATAAAGGATGGATAAAGACAAAGAGGGCGCGATAAATCGCGCCCCTACTCCTAACTTATCTGGCTCCCCAGAATTGGGGCGGGGGGCCTCTTACGGCGTCAGCACCACCTTTGTGCAGTCTTCTGTCTTCTCTTTGAAGATTTTGTACCCCTGCGGCGCTTCGTCCAGCGTCATCCGGTGCGAGATGATAAACGTCGGGTCAATGTCGCCTTTGACGATGTGTTCCATCAGCGGCTTGAGCAGGCGCTGCACATGAGTCTGGCCCATTTTAAGGGTCAGCTCTTTGGCGAAGGCCGCGCCCATCGGGAACTTGTCCAAAAAGCCGCCGTAGACACCGGGGACCGACACTGTGCCGCCCTTGCCGCAGCACTGAATGGCTTGGCGCAGCACATTGGAGCGGTCCGAGGTCAGCCGGGCGAGCTGCTTGGTTTTGTCGTAAATGTTGCCCAGGCCGTGCCCATGCGCTTCCAGGCCAACCGCGTCGATACAGTGGTCGGGGCCGCGCCCGCCGGTCATCTCTTTGAGCGTCTCAAACAAGTTGTCCTGGTCTTCATAGTTGACGGGGTCCGCCTTGCTCTTGTCGCGGGCCATTGCCAGCCGCTCCGGCAGATGGTCCATCGCAATCACCCGCTCCGCGCCCAGCAGATACGCGCTCTGAATGGCGAACTGCCCGACCGGTCCACAGCCCCACACGGCGACTGTGTCGCCGGGCTTGATGCCGCAGTATTGAGCGGCCTGATACCCCGTCGGGAAGATGTCGGACAGAAAGAGCACCTGCTCGTCGGTCAGCCCCTCGGGAACCTTGATCGGGCCAATATCCGCAAACGGGACGCGGGCATACTCGGCTTGCCCACCGGCGTAGCCGCCGTACATATGTGAGTAGCCGAAAATGGCGGAAGGCGAATACCCGTAAGCCTCATCCGGCAGCAGCGCATTCGGGTTGGAATTGTCGCACAGCGCATACTGATCGTTCTGGCAGAAGTAGCAGTGGCCGCAGGCGATGGTGAATGGGACCACGACGCGGTCGCCGATCTTGAGGTTCTTGACGTCAGCGCCAAGCTCGACCACAATCCCCATAAACTCGTGCCCCAGGATGTCGCCCTTTTCCATTGTTGGAATAAAGCCGTCATACAGGTGCAAATCCGAGCCGCAAATGGCGGTGGACGTAATTTTAATGATGGCGTCACGCGGGTTCAAAATCTTCGGGTCCGGGACCTGCGTGACCTGAACGTCGTTCTTGCCGTACCAGCACAGTGCTTTCATAATATGTTCCTTGCGTGTCTCTCATCGTAGGGGCGCGATTTATCGCGCCTTCTTGTCTTCACTGATGTTACGCAGACCTTGCCCCCAGAATGAATTCTGGGGCTGCCGAAAGCGATTGTCCGCCTTCGCGGACATAAGAGCCACACACAGGGCTTGTCCTATGTCCACGAAGGTGGACAATCGCCCTTTGCAGCCCCGGATTTTAATCCGGGGGTATGTCTGCATAGCATCAGTTACTTCACCTTGTCCGTGTCCGGCCTGCGCCCGGACGGCTGCCCTTCAGTCGTCGCCCGCTCCCCGGCTTCCATGATCTGCTTGAAGTGCCGCAGGTCGTCGTCAAGCTGACGGCGCGGCTCTTCGCCGAGCAGACGCGCTACTACGGCTCCCACCTTGCCAGCGGGCGGCGCATACGAAATCTCTGCCCGTACCACGGTTCCGCGCCCCGCCGGAGCCGGTTTAAACGTCACTGCCCCCGCGTTCTCAATGTCCGCGCCGGGAAGCGACTGCCACGCAATCACTTCATTGGGCACCTCATTGATAATCTCGGCGTCCCAGGCCACCGTGCTGCCCAGCGGCGCTTTGGCGACCCAGTGCGACTTCTTCCCGTCCTGCACCGTCACCGACTCCAGATGGTCCATAATTTTGGGCAGGTTCGTAAAGTCCCGCCAGTACGCATACAGCTCTTCGGCAGGCTTCAGCACCGTGACCGCGTGCGAGACTTTGATCCCCGCATCCCCGAGCTTTGCCTGCACCTCGCCCTTCGTCTGCGGTGTCGCCCCGTTCACTCCCAACGCACTGTACGCCGGGCAGTGGCCCGCCGCGCCCCGGTACACCAGGTAGCCGCCCAGTGCGGCCAGCGCATACGACGCCGGGGAGCGGCGCATCACGCCGTAGGTTGCCAGCGCCCCGCCTAAAATCGCCGTGGTCCACCGTTCCGTGCTGGCGATATTGGTCGGCGTCTCTTGTGTCTGTGTGTCTTCTGCCATTGCTATTGTCCTTTCAATTCAGAGGCCCCCCCGCCCCACCACTATCGATGGGTGGGGAGCCAGACTTCGAACAGGATAGAAGAAAAGAGGGCGCGGCAAGCAGCGCCCCTACTCCTAATTTCCGGCTCCCCCAGAATTGGGGGCAGGGGGGCCTCCCCTACTTAATCACCACCGGCTTTGCGTCTACCTTCACCCGGTACAGTTTGTACGGCTTCACCCGCAGGTCTTTGCCGTTGTGGAACATCGCCATCCGCTGAAGCTCATTGCCCGTCGCGTACAAATAGCCGTCCTGACTGATGGAAAGTGTATCCGGCCAGAACCGCGTTGGCATCTGCAAAACCGTCGTGTACGGCCCGCCCGGCTTGCCGCGCAGCACCCGTGCGTGTTCGTAATCGGTCGCGTACACACGCCCCTCGGCATCCGAGTCTAAGCCGTCCGACGCGCCTTTAACGCCCAAATCTTTCACCGTCGCGGCCACATCACTCTCGGAGCGCTTCGGGTCTGCCAGGGCGTCCAGGCTGACGCTGTACAGGTGGCGCGAGGCCAGTGGGCAGTAATAGAGCGTTTTGCCGTCCGCCCCCATCGCAATTCCGTCCGACTTCAGCTTCAAATGCTGCGGCGACAGCCCGTGCTTTCGCGTGAGAAGCGGCAGCCCTTCCACAATCGGCGTGAAGTCTTTCACATACTGCGTCGACGGGTGATTGCCCAGCCGCCGGTAGCTGTGTCCTGAAGCTAAATCAACCACAATGATTCCGCCCGGCGACTTCGCCCCCGAATCGGTGATAAATGCCATCCCCGCCTTGCCGCGCCGCAAATCAAAGCGCACATCGTTCAGGTAGGTAGACGCCGGGACGACCGAGCGCGGGAAGAAAACCTTCCGCGTGATCGTGTTGGTCTTCAAATCCATACAGACCATTTTCGGCCCGTTCAGCACATTCGGTCCCAGCTTGACACTGCCCGTGTCCAAAGCCCACAGCCGGTCTTTCGGGTCCACCACCACGCTCTGCACCGAGTACAAACACGCCGCCGGGTTCTTTTTGTTGATTTTATTGACCGCCGCGTTCGGATACGCCACGGCCTTGCCGTTCTTGATCTCGGCCACCGTAAACGGGACCTGATCGCCCCAGTGCGGATAGTTCACAAACACCCGCCCCGTGTGCGACACCGTCACACCCGTCGGCATCGCGCCGTAGAAGTCAGCGACCGTTTCCACTTTTTGCGCTGAGGCGGACACTGCCGTCAGACCGACCGGCAGAGCAAAAGCTGCCGCCAGAAGCATACTTTTATGCAGCATTCTAATCCCCCGGCCTCATGGTCTCGCCCGCCCTGTCGCCGTCGCCGAGCGGCGTCACGTCATCGGTCGTGCTGTCCATATCCGCCGCATCCGACTCGCCGGACATCGGGCGATACCCGCCGGTCACATCCTGATCTTCAGCGGCAATTTCATTCGCGTCGTCCGCATCTATCGTATCTACCGTCGTGGGGTCCATGCTGGTCATTGTTGGTTCTCCTTTTGTTTAAGCGTTTATTGCGAGTGGCCGCCGACCGGCACATACGCCGTGCCGTCTTCCGCCGTGGCCGGGTGCAGCACATACTTCCCGTGGTCCGGCACCGCAACCCGCGTAAAGTCCCGCGCCAGTGTGTGAAGCGCGGCCCGCAGGTCCGGTCCGCGCATTGCCCGCCCGTGGCCTGTGACGGCAAGCTCAGGTTCCAGCGCGGCCAGATGCTCCACGGAGGCTCTCGCGCTGTCCCAGTCTGGGGTAAAATACATTGGCGGGCCGTGCATCTCCGGGCGCTGGGTCGCTGCTGCGTAAACCGACTCCTGCGCCGTGGTGACAAACGCATCCCCCACAATCAGCGCCCGGTCCGCTTCGCGCCAGAGCGACACATGACCGGGAGAATGCCCCGGCGTAGGCAGCCAGCGCCAGCCCGGCATGAACGGCACACTGCCGTCCGGGGGCAGAGTATGGAGGCGCGAGCGGACATCAACCGGGCCGCGTGGAAACAGCGGCGACAGCAGCGGCATCAGGCCGCCCCCCACCGACGGGTCCGGCGGCGGATAGGCCGCTGTGCCGTCCAGATAAGGCCGCTCCAAGTCGTGCGCGTAGATCGGAGCGTCCCACTGCTCTGATAGCTCTTTCAGTGCGCCGACATGGTCAAAATGTCCGTGCGTCATTACAATCGCCGCCGGACGAGACTTCTCCCCGAACCGCTCCCCCGCAACTTTACTGATCTGACCAGCCATGCCGGGAATGCCCGTGTCGATCAAAACCCACTGCCGGTCGCCCGCGCCCGGCAATCCATAGAAGGCTACATTGACAATCGCCAGGCGCTGATACGCAAGGTCCGGCGCGACTTCGTGGGTGTCGTCATGCCGGGCGCTGTCCTGCTGCGGATCATCGGCACGGGCCGAGGCATCCAGAGTAACTTGTGTCATGGACATTTTCTCCAATCGGGCCACGGGTTCTACGCAGGTATCACCGAATGCTGCTCGCCCAGTTTTCAATGGCCCGGTTCACCACCTGCGGCTTTTCAATCGTCGCCGCGTGCGCCGCGCCGGGCACAATCACGAGCTTTGCGCCGGGGTGCAGCTTCTGCATCATCTTCTGCGACTCGACTGCATAAATTGGGTCGTCATAGCCAACGATAACCAGCACCGGGACTTTGACAGTTTTGAGTGTAGGCCGCGAGTCTGGCCGGTCCGCCAGGGTCGCCCCGCCCCCGACCGCCGCGTTGACGGTGCCCTTTTTGACAATGCCGCTGACAAACGCTACCAGCGCCGGGTCGCTCATCCGCGTCTTCGTGGTCAGCATTTGCGGCAGCAGCACCGGGTTCATCGACGCTACTCCTTTGGCCCGCGCCTGATTGCCGAAGCCCGGCCACTCGGCCTTTTCGACTTCATTGGCCGGAGCCGCCGACGTGTCAATCAAAATCATGCCCTTGAACCGCTCGGGAGCCTCGCGGTACATCTCAAAGACCACCAGGCCGCCCATGCTCATGCCGCCAATAATCGCTTTCTTGATATGCAGATGATCCATCACCGCCAGCATATCTTTGGCATACAGCTCCACGCCGCCCTTCGAGTCCGGCGTCGTGCTGTTACCATAGCCCCGCAAGTCGGGCGTCACGACGGTGTAGCGCCGAGACAGAACATTGCGGTTCTTGACAAATAGCTCGCCCGACAGCGGGTAGCCATGCACCAGCATCATCGCCGGGCCATGCCCCTGCACCCGGTACGCGATCTTCGCGCTGCCGACCTGCACAGACCCTGAAGTCGCCTGCGCGTTCGCGGGAACCGCCGAGAATGCGGCCAGCGCCGCGCCCGAAATAAAAAGTGTGGTCAATGTACGGTTCAAGTATCTCTCCTTGTGCCTGCCTCATTTGGTCAGGCTCGTAGTTTTTTCTGGTCTTTATCCGGCTCCCCCAGAATTGGGGGCGGGGGGGGCCTCTATGCCGCCGTCGCCAACGGCTCTAATTCCACTTTAATCCAGCCCGGCTTGCGCTCGTCAAACGCTTCATAAGCGTCAATCGCCGATGCCATCGGCTCCTGCTGCGTCAATATCTGAGTTGGGTCCACAATGCCGCTGTGAACCAAATCCACCAGCATCGGCACATACTTGCGGTGCGGGCAGTTGCCCATGCGAAGCGTCAGATTTTTGTTCATCGCCGCGCCTATCGGGAACGACTTCATCGTCGGCGGATACACCCCGATAATCGACAGCGTTCCGGCCTTTGCCAGCGACTCCACTTCCCATTGCAGCGCCTGCGAGGGCGCATCGCCGGGAACCCAATTGCCGCCTTCTGGCTTGTAGCCGTCGGGGTTGTTCTGTGTCAGCTCTTCTTCAAACTGCGCCGACTGCTGCTTGTCGAGCTTCGCGGCAGGACCCTGATGGGCGTGGTAGGAGTCAACGCCGACCGCGTCAATGGAGCAGTCCGGCCCGATGCCGTTGGTCAGGCGCAGCAGCGTCTCGACCGGATGCTCCTCATTGAAGTTAATCACTTCCGCGCCCTGCGCCCGCGCCATGTCCAGCCGCGACGGCACCGCGTCCACCGCGAACACCCGGCCTGCGCCGAGCAGCTTGGCGCTCGCGATGGCAAACTGCCCCACCGGCCCGCAGCCGAACACGACTACGGTATGCCCCGGCTTGATGCCCGCCATGTCCGCGCCAAAATATGCCGTCGGGAAGATGTCGGACAGCATAATCGCCTGTGCGTCGCTGACCTCATCCGGCAGCTTCACCAGCGTCGTGTGCGCGAATGGGATACACGCGTATTCCGCCTGCAAGCCATCAAACCCGCCCGCCGCTTCCGGGCCACCGAAGAATGCCGTTCCCGCCGTCTTGCCGCCGGGGTTCGCCTTGTCGCACTGCGAGTAGTACCCCGCCCGGCAGTACGAACACGCTCCGCAGGCGATGGTCGAACAGATAACCACCCGGTCGCCGATGTTGAAGCCGCGCACATCGCGCCCCAGCTCTTCAATCACGCCGACCCCTTCATGCCCCAGCACCGTACCGGGCTTCATGCCGCTAAACGTGCCGCGCACGAAATGCAGGTCGGTCCCGCAAATGGCGCTGGCTGTCAGGCGCACAATCGCGTCTGCATCCTCTTTGATTTTCGGCTTCGGCACATCCTCCAAACGGATGTCGCCGAGGCCATGCCACACTACTGCTTTCATAAAACTTTCAAACTTTCTAGCTGCTCTCGCCATCGCCGTCGCTGGTTCCCACCTGCGCTGCGTCCGGGCTGTGGTCCGTCGTCTCGGTGCTGCTGTCTTCCGTCTTTGCCTGCTCGTTTGTCTTTGTTTCGTCTGCCATGTGCTTCTGCTTTCTCGCTGCCGTATTCGCCCTGAGTCTGCCCAGTCTTTTCATCCCCTAAACCTGCAATAACTACGCTTAACCCCTAACATACTCAAACAGCTATCGCAGGTTGTATGTTAAGAAAATGCCCTCTCCCCATCGGGTATACTCTTCGTTACCATGCCCGCCCCCGCCACCAACCACAGCAAAGTCTGCCCGCGCTGCGGCACGCAGTACGAAAACCTGAAATCCACCACCTGCCCCCAGTGCTTCGCTATCCTCGTCCCCGTCGATGACGCTCTCGCCCGGCAGCTCGCCGATGCCCGCGCCGAAGTCGAGCGCACCCCGGAGTTTCAGGCCGTCAAAACCGAAGACGATGAGCGTTTCCGGCAGCAGTCTTTCGGCGCGTGTCTTTCCGTAGCCGCTATCACCGTCGTCACCCTGATTCTGGCCGCCGTACTGATTGGGCTGGCTGTCCGCCGCCACACCGCCCGCCCCGCAGCCTCGCCCGTACCCGTCAGTCAGACACTTGCCAAACCGGACCCGCTCACCACCCTGCCCGTCGCCGCCGCGCCGCTCGCCGACGTCTTCCCGCCAACCCTCGCCCCCTACACCCGCCGCGCCGCCGACTCGAGCGTCGTGCTGACCGGCACGCTCACGCCCCTCTTTCATGCCGTCTACGCCGCCCCCGACGGCACGCTGTTAGATGTCTACGCCGTCCCTTCGGGCCGCCCCACCGCCGAGCAAAACCAGTTCCGTCTCGGCCTCACCCTCGCCGCGCAGACCACCGGCCCCCGCCCTCTGCTCTTTTTCGCCACCGAATACTGGCGCTTCGCCGCCCTCGGCCCGCCCGCCGCGCCCACTGCCCCCGCCGCCTTCCGGGGTGCCCTCGCCGCCCACTTCCGGCCCCGGTAGGAGGCCCCCCCGCCCCAATTCTGGGGAGCCAGACAGATACAGAAAGGAGCAGAAAGAGGGCGCGATAAATCGCGCCCCTACTCCTAACTTTTCGGTTCCCCCGTTATTGGGGGCTAGGGGGTCCGAAATCCGGCTCCCCAGAATTGGGGCGGGGGGGGCCGCTTTCGGGTATACTGCCTCAAACCATCAAAGAAACCCCTATGAACAAGACACTTAAAACCCTGCTCTGGACCGGCGCGGGAGCCGCCGCTCTCGCCGCCGCCAACAATGCCGTCTTCAGCCGCGCCAAGGCCCTCGGCAACACCCTCGGCGGCGATGCCCGCTTCTGGCCCGGGCCCCACGGCGACATTTTCTACACCAAATCAGGCGAAGGCCGCCCCGTCGTCCTCCTGCACGGCCTTTACGCCGGGGCATCCGGCCACGAATGGCGCAAGAACTTTGGCCCGCTGTCTGAGAAGGCCCGCGTGTATGCCCCCGATTGGCTCGGCTTCGGGCTGTCCGACAAGCCTCGAATCAAGTACACCGCCGCGCAATATATCGAGCAGCTAGAGCAATTTTTACGCGAAGTCGTCAAAGAGCCGTGTACCCTCGTCGCCTCGTCGCTTGCCACCGAGTACGCCATACAGGCCGCCGCTGACCTGCCGGAGCTTGTCACGGGCCTGGTACTCATCTGCCCGACAGGCTTCCGGCATCTCGCCAAAGCGCCCGGCGCGAAAGCCGAGGCCATCTACGCCCTCACCCATGCGCCCCTGCTCGGCACGGCCCTCTACAACGGCGTCTGCTCTCTGCCCTCCCTGCGCTGGTATCTGATGAACCAGACCTACTTTGACCCGTCGCTTGTGGATGACGCTCTGATAGACCACTACTCGACGGCCACCCATCAGTACGGCTCCCAGAATGCCCCGCCGTCGTTCTTCGCGGGCCTCCTGAACCACGACATCTCTCAGGTATTCCCGACGCTGACTTTGAAGTCCCTCCCCATTCTGTGGGGCCGCGAGGCGCAGCTCACGCCGCTGGCTGACGCCGAAGCGTTCCTCGCCGCCAATGCGAACGCCACGCTGACCGTCTTCGACAAAACCGGCCTTCTGCCCCACGACGAGATGGCCGACGCCTTCAACCGCTTTGTTCTTGATCACTTAACCTAAACCTATTTCACAGGAGACGACTCCCCTATGTCACGCAACGGAACCAATGGCAGCGCCCAGCGCAAAGAAGCCCCCGACCGCAAGCCCCCCATCCCCCTGACCCTCATCGACGGCGGGGACGGCGACGAGGACGAAGCCGCCGAGACCTACATCGTCGTCGGCGAAGCCGGGGAAGACGTCGCTTTTGAGGTCTGCGAAGATTTAGAAATCGCCCTCGGCGTCCGCGAAGCCATGCAGGAAGACGGCTTCGCCGTCCGCCTCTACGAAGCCGTCGAAATCGAAGTCGTCACCGACGACGACCCCGCCCCGGACCGCGCCGCCTGACCCGGCAAACCCTGACAAAAAAACGCCCTCCGGCTCACCTGCCGGAGGGCGTTCCCGCTTGCCTGCTCATCTACTCAGTGGTATAATTGCCCCAGCCGGGTCGCAGCTCCGCCCTATATCTCCCCAGTCCGAGAAGGCGGATATTCGCTCTCTAAAGCCCCGGAATGAATTCCGAGGGCAAGGTTCACACGACCGGGGGCGGCTTTCGCCCCATGAGTAAGCCGCCCACGAACTTGACCAGCCACAGCACGAGCGCAAACAGCATTGGCAGCAGCGAGAGGAGCAGAATAGGCGGCGCGATTACAGCATCATCCACCCACAGCCACCGCCCAATCGCTTCGCGGGGATGGTCCCGCCGCAGCTCTCGCAGCAGACGCCAGAACGCTTTTTTGTCGGACACTTGAATGCGAAAGTAACTGTTGCGCCTGCTCGACACATACCAGTACGCATAGGTATAGGGAGAGTCTGGCGTCTCGTGCAGCCTCAGATACCGGCTGATCCCCAGGTTCGCGGCCACGCTCGCCCCAAACACCAGCAAACAGACCGCTACCACCCCCTCCGCCCAGGCCAGCGGCAGCCCCCGGTAGCTCCACGGCAGCGGCGGGAAGTGCGGCGCGGTCGGAACAACGAAAAGACCAGGCAGCAGCACAAACAGGCAGAAACGCGGGAGCAGGATGTTGAAACCCAGCGTCCACAGCAGCTCATTTCCCCGGCGCATGGTTTACCTCAGTCTGCAAACGCGACGGCTTTTAAGAAGTCCTGATGGTGGCTTCTGACAAACGAAAGCAAATCAGACTGATTGCAGGCGTAGTCCCCAATCCGCCCGAACTCGGCAAACTCGCTCCCATTGAAGCCTTCTTCAATATCGTTGTAGTAGAGACACCACTGCCCCACCACAGCCACCACCCAGAAGCCGCCTCCAAGATCGCCCATCGGCGAACAATGCCACTTCTGCGGCACAATGCTGATTTTCTGCCAGAAGGCTTTCAGCGCAGGCTCCATCAAGGTTTCCGCCGTCTGGATCATATCGTCTATGTCAGCGTACAAGGCCGGATGCCACATCAAAAGCCTCCCAGTGTCCAGATTAGTTTATTCTACCGGCTCACGGCTTCCCTCTTTCTTCATGACGCCGCCGCTTCGGTCAGCTCCACCCGATGTCCGTCAAGATCAGCCATCACCGCCCGGCGGCCCCAAGGCGAGTCTTTGGCCGGGGAAACAATCCTGCCTCCGGCTTTTTCCAGTGCGGCGACCGCTTCATCCACCGACACAACGCGGAACCCAATCCGGGTCCCCGTGGAGCTTTCCCCGTCCGGCAGGCGAGGGTAAATCTCAAACACCAGCGCCCCCAGTTCCGCCGCGTAATGCTCCGGCCCTTTGCCATGCCGATGCCGGGTAAACTCCAGACCAAGCGCCTGATAAAATTGCGCCGCCCGTTCCATCTCCGCTGAGCGCAGCACCACAAGATTGAGTTCAACCGCAGACATCGTCTTCCCCCCTCATACTGGCCCGACGGCCTCACGCCGCTGATGGCTTCGCTTCCACCTTCACGTAAATCGACGCGGGCGCACTCTCGAAATACTTGAACAGCGCCGGGCACAGCCACCCTTCCATGTCCATCTCCTGCGAGCGGTACACATTGCCGCTTTTCTCCGCCCGCACCCAGTCCAGTGTCAGCGTGCAGCCCGGAAACTCGGACGCCGAAAACACCATCCGAAAGCCCTGCTTGGCGTCGGGAATGTCCGCCACCAGCACGTCTATCATCGTATCCGCCCCGCCCACAAACGGCTCCTGCAACAGCCCCACCCGCGCATCATCAAACACCCACAGTCCTTCATACTCATAGGGCGCGATCACATTGATTGAGTTCATAGTAGCCTCCTTCGGCAGAATTAGGAAAAAAGCGGGCGGCTGCGACGTCGCACAGTATGCAAATTATAACTTTGGCTCTTTCCCAAGAGCCGCCGTGAGCAGATACAGCTCCCTATGAGGAAATGGGCTGGTCCAGCGTGTTTCTAGCTCAGCTTCCGAAAAACGACCTTGCAAGCCACGCAACGCCCTCCAAAAGGGCAGACAAATCTCGATATAACTGCCAGTAACAGAAAACACTTTGTCCTCATAGAAACTGCTCCGGCTTGGGTCCGGCCAGCGCAGAACTTCTAAAGTAACAACTTCGCCCAGGCGGTTGAAGCACATATCGTACTCGGTCGGCTCTTCCGTCCAGGGAACTGTTCTCTCCCCAGAAGAAAGAAACAACTGATGCAGCGTCTCTGCCAGTACAGAGAAGGACGGATACACATCAGAAGCCCCTATGTTAAGCGTTTGAGTGCCACACCGAACGCTGAAATCAATCCAGCCTTCTTCTGGATCACCGAAGAGGGCGCTAAGTTTGCTCATGCTTTTACCTTCTGACGACACCACCGGTTGACTGCTTTCCGCCAATTATATCACACTTGCCGCAAATATCACCTGCCCCGCCCCCACCTTTCCGTTCGAAGACCTGCCCAGAGACCTACCTCCTTGCTTTTTCGTTCCTCAGTCGCAGGGTCCTTCCTAAAGGAAAGATTAAGCACCATGCCACGGGAGGCTTTGCCCGCTTTGTCCGATGCCCACGCAGGCGGGGAATTGCCCTTTTAAAGCACGGGGGTTCAGCCCCGTGTCTTCTCCGTGTTCTCTCCTAATCTGCCCCCCTTGACACAGGTTCCCCCAAACCGTCACAATAAATCATACGTCTACTAAAACACAATGCACCTTACGTCTTAACGTCTTCAGTCGCGGAGTGACTTTTTCCGTTTACTAATAGATCGGCATTTTAATGCCGGGCCATCAAACCAAAGGAACCCGACACCATGCCCACCACCGAACCCGGCAAAGCCATCGCCGCCCGCAATGCTACCACCCACGGACTCTTCGCCCGTGACGTCGTCCTCCCCCACCTCGGCGAAGACCCCGCCGGCT